>Ga0209541_10002971_pt1 | contig 31558 bp, 37 predicted proteins | sample RifCSPlowO2_01_FD_184027 | JGI IMG/M metagenome (GOLD analysis project Ga0209541, IMG submission 184027) | Groundwater microbial communities from Rifle, Colorado - Rifle CSP2_plank lowO2_0.1 (SPAdes) (version 2) | ecosystem: Environmental > Aquatic > Deep subsurface > Groundwater | place... | reverse complement strand
AATATCCGGTAAACTACGCCTATCACATGGTCAATCGACTATTACGTCATTCCCAAAGTCTATTTTCTCACCAACAGACCCACATTTTGTCGGCCGCCGCCGTTATTACCATTGCCACTTTTCTATCTGCTGTTTTAGGTCTAATCAAAACCCGTCTCCTCCTGGGCCACTTTTCCGCTACCCCGGAGCTTAAAGCCATCCTCGATGCTTACTGGGTGGCTCTGCGTCTCCCCGAATTAGTTTTCCAGCTGCTGGTCATCGGCGCCCTTTCCGCCGCCTTCATCCCCGTCTTCAGTAAATACTGGCACAAACAGCCCCCTGCAGCTTACCATCTTGCCTCCTCGGCTATGAACCTGATTTTAATCCTTTTCTCTATCTTATCGCTGATAATTTTTATTTTCGCCCGACCCTTCAATGCTCTGATTACCTCGGTTCAATTTACCCCATCGCAGCTGGATTTAGCCACTAATCTGACTCGCATCATGATTTTCGCTCAACTCTTTTTTGCCATTTCCAACTTCTTAACCGGCATCATTCAAGCTCAACAACGTTTTCTTATTCCCGCCCTCTCTCCCGTAGTCTATAACTTAGGCATCATCACCGGCATCGTTTCCTTGACCCCCCTCATCGGCATTTATGGAGCCGCCGTGGGCGTCCTGCTTGGCGCCTTCCTCCACTTGGCCATTCAACTCCCCCTGGCTCTGCGTCTGGGCTTTACTTATCGCCCGGTCATCGACTTCAAGCACCCTGGCGTCAGGGATATTTTCCGCCTCATGCCTCCCCGCACCCTGGCCATCTCCGTATCCCAATTGGAATTATCAGCCATGGTCTACTTTGCCACCGCCTTAAGCGCCGGTAGCCTCACCGTGTTACAAATCGCTCAACAACTCATGGTTGCCCCCATTCGCCTTTTTTCCATTCCTATCGGCCAAGCCTCTCTGCCCTTTCTGGCCAAAACCACCGCTCCTGATCAACTCGATCAGTTTAAGGCTACTTTTCTTACCTCTCTCCGCCAGATTTTGTATCTGGCTTTTCCGGCTACCATGCTCCTGGTTATCTTACGCCTTCCCCTGGTCCGCGTCGTCTATGGCACCAAAAGCTTTCCTTGGGCTACTACCTTATTAACTGGTAAAACGCTAGCTATCTTAAGCCTGTCTCTCTTTGCCCAAGCCGCTATCCATATCCTGGTCAGAGCCTTTTACGCCCTGCATAACACCAAAACCCCCTTCCTCATCGCCATTACCACTTTTATAGTTAACATCAACCTGGCCTACCTGGCCATTTTTCGCTTCCATAGCGGTATCTTGGGCCTGGCTGGCACCTTAAGCCTTACTGCCATCATTCATGCCGTTTGGCTCTTTCTGGCCCTAAGCCGTCGCTTGACCCACCTGGTCGATAAGTCTCTGATTATAGCTGTATCCAAAATGCTTTTTGCCAGTTTAGCCATGGGCATTTTCCTCTGGGTGCCCATGCGCCTGCTGGATCGATTTGTGTTCGACACCACTCGCGTCATCAACCTGGTTCTTCTCACCCTCACCGCCAGCCTCACCGGCACCGGCGTTTATCTGCTCCTGTCTTACTTATTGCGCTTGCCGGAATTACCGGCTTTCTTGTCCTTGGCTCACCGCCTGGGCAATTGGCAGAAAGTTCTGCAAAAAACCGAGGAAGTCCTCGAACCCGCCTCCCAAGTTCAAGAACTCAAACCCGCCTGATGTCCCCGTCTCAAATCCGCAACTTTGCCATCATTGCCCACATCGACTCCGGCAAAACCACCCTTACCGACCGGCTTTTGGAAACCACCGGCACCGTCTCTCCTCGGGACTGGAATGACCGCCTCTTAGACGCTAACCCCATCGAGCAAGAACGCGGCGTCACCATCAAACTCGCCCCCGTCACCATGAACTATAAACTAAACGCTACCAGCTGCACGCTGAATTTGATCGACACCCCCGGCCACGTTGATTTCTCCTATGAAGTCGATCGGTCTCTAGCCGCTTGCGAAGGCGCTCTGCTCTTAATCGACGGCACCCGCGGCATCCAAGCTCAAACTCTCTCTCATGCCCACACTGCTGTTAACTTAGGGTTACATTTAATTCCGGTCATCAACAAAATTGACCTTGATTCTGCCCACATTAACCAGTGCTTGAGCGAATTGCATGACGTTTTTGGTTTTAAGCCCGCCGAAATTTCTCTCGTCTCCGCCAAAACAGGCCAGGGGATACCCGAACTTCTTGCCCGCATTGTCACCGACATCCCTTCACCCCAGGGGGTGCCGTCTGGCACCCTCCGCGCTCTCATCTTCAACTCTACTTATGACGAGCACTTGGGTGTCATTGCCTTCGTTAGAATTGTCGACGGCTGTCTTGAGTCTAAGCTAGCGCTAACCACTCTGCAAACTCACCAAATTATTAATCCCAAAGAAATCGGCATCTTTACCCCCCGGCGTCAGCCGTGTCCCGCGCTGATTCAGGGTCAGGTCGGCTACATCGCTACCGGCCTCAAAAATATTCGCGAAGTTCATGTAGGAGATACGATTACAGAAAAATTGCCTGCCCGCCGAAGCCTTAGCGAAGGCGGGAAAATTGATCCCCTGCCGGGCTACCAAGCGCCTCAGCCTGTCGTCTTTGTCGATTGCTATCCGGCCGAAGCCACTGATTACAGCCAGCTTTTAGACGCCGTTGCCAAACTCAAGTTATCTGACGCCAGCCTCACCGTCCAGCCCATTCACTCTGCTGCTCTCGGACCCGGTTTGCGCTTAGGGTTATTGGGCTTGTTTCATATCGACATTACCCGCGAGCGCCTCGAGCGCGAACATCACCTACATCTCACTCTCACTTCTCCCACCGTGGACTACCAGTTTCGCCCCCATGCCACTTACGAACCCTGGGTTAAAGTTACCCTGATTACTCCGCCGGCATTCATCGGCAGCTTAATGCCCATTTTAACGGACCACCGCGGTCTTTACCTTAATATCGCTTATCTTGGCGATCAGGCCCAACTGATTTATTCCCTTCCCCTGGCAGAACTGATTAGCGGCCTAATTGACCAGATTAAATCCGCCTCCCAGGGCTACGCTAGTTTGGATTATAGCTTTATTGATCCCCAGCCGGTTGATCTGGTTAAGCTGGATATTCTAGTTCATCACCAGCCAGTCGAAGCCTTAAGTCGTCTAGTCATCAGGGGTCAAGCCGTACCCCTGGCTCGTCGCTTAGTTACCAAACTCAAGGAGATTATGCCTCCCCAGCAATTTGCCGTTCCCCTGCAAGCCGCCATTGGTGGGCAGATCATCGCCCGGGAAACTAAGCCGGCTTTACGCAAAGACGTTACAGCCAAACTCTACGGCGGCGACCAAACCCGCAAAGACAAGCTCTTAACCAAGCAGCACCAGGGTAAAAAGCTCCTGGCTCAACAAACCGCCTCAGTCCATCTCCCCAGCCGCGTCTTAACCCAACTTGCTACAATGTAACTGATGATCTCTGCCTTCGTCCATCTGTTTCACCCCCACCACAGCAACAACCACCGGCCCCACCTGCTCCACCCCCAAGGTATCGCCGTTTTAGTCGCCATTTTTCTGTTCACCAACTCCAGCCTTAAGCTCTTGGCGCAAGTTCGCGGCGGCGTTTTAGGCTACGCCTCTTCTATCACCCCCCAATCGGTTTTGGACGAATTGAATACTAAAAGAATCGAAGCTGGTCTAAAACCCTTGGGGCTCAATGATCGCCTCAATCAGGCCGCCACCATGAAAGCCTCTGATATGTTTACCTTAAACTACTGGGCCCACAATAATCCCAACGGCAAAGAACCCTGGGATTTTATCAAAGCCGCCGGCTACCGCTACCGCTATGCCGGTGAAAATTTAGCCCGGGATTTTGGTGATACTGACAGTCTGATCGACGCCTGGATGGCCTCTCCCACTCACAAAGACAATATCGTCAACCCCCGCTACCAGGAAACCGGCATCGCCGTCGTCAACGGTACCCTCCAGGGCATCGAAACTACCCTAGTCGTTAATCTGTTCGGCACCCCCGCCGTCAGCTTGCCCCAAATTTCCGGCATCCAAACTCCGGTTCAAGCCCAAGAGATAGTTACCATCACTACCGCTGCCGCCATATCCTCGCCGCCCGCCATCTCACCGCTACTTTTGGAAAAAGTCATTGCCGTCAGCATCATCAGCCTGGTTTTACTTACCCTGCTGTGGGATACTCTCCATAGCTCCAAATTACGCCTGGTGCGCCTGGTGGGTAAAAACCCCGCCCATATCCTGTTTTTGCTGACTGTGCTCCTCGTTGTCATCTTCAGTCAAGCCGGAGGGCTCTTATGAAACAACTAGTCCATTATCTCGCTCTGGTTATCATCCTCACTCTTGGCTTCCTTGCCCTGATTACCTTTCGCTACCATCCTCTCCGCCCCGTCGCCATCATCCTCACCGCCGCCGCTTACTTTGTCTGGGGCATTCTCCACCACCTCAGTTTAGGTACTCTCCATCGCCAAGTTGTGCTAGAATATTTCAGCCTGGCCATCCTAGGCGGCATCATCATCGCCACCCTACTATGAAAGGTATCGTTTTAGCCGGTGGTTTAGGTACCCGGCTTTACCCCCTCACTTTTGTCTCGAACAAACATTTACTGCCGATCTATAACCAGCCCATGGTTTTTTACCCCATTCAAACTCTGGTCAAAGCCGGCATCACTGAAATTATGGTTGTTACCGGCGGCCCTCATGCCGGCCATTTCTTGCGAGTCTTAAAAAATGGCGAGGACCTCGGCGTCAAGCACCTGGAATATGCTTATCAGGAAAAAGAAGGTGGCATCGCCCAGGCTCTTTCCCTTTGCCGTACCTTTGCCGATGAAGGCCCTGTCACTGTTATTTTAGGCGACAATACTACCGACGCCGATATTAGTGCCGACGTTCACAAATTTCAATCCGGCGCTTTAGTTTTCTTAAAGCGGGTCCCCGATCCGAAGCGTTTCGGCGTCCCCGTTTTTGATGCCCATAAAACTATCATCACCATTGAGGAAAAACCGTCCCACCCCAAATCCGACTTTGCCGTCACCGGCTTATATATTTACGACGCTAAAGTCTTTGATTACATTACTACTAACCTTCCTTCCGCCCGCGGTGAACTGGAAATTACCGACGTCAACAATCGCTACATCCAAGACGGGACTATGCGCTGGACCGAATTAAATGGCTTTTGGTCCGACGCCGGTACTTTTGATTCCTTGTTCTACTCCAATGAGTATTGGGCCAAGAAAGCTCTTCAATTATTAAAATAACTTATGTCTCCTTGGTTGATCACTTTTCTGGCCAGCTTTTTAGTCTGGTTCATGGTCGCCGCCGCCGCCCTCCTGGCTCGTCATGCTCTTTTACCTAGTCTTGTTGCCTGGGTTATAGCCCAACTACTCAAATGGCTCCATCATACCCCCCGCCCTTTCGAACTCAACGGCGCTGGCACTTTTACTCTTTGGGCTAAACCCGACGGCTCTTTTCCTTCCGGCCACACCGCCCTGGCTTTTGCCCTGGCCACTTCGGTTCTGCTTCACCGCCGCAATTTAGGTTTAATTTTTATCTCCGCTGCCCTACTGGTCGGCACAGGCAGGGTTTTAAGTAACGTCCACTATTCTGTCGACATCCTCGCCGGCGCCGCCATCGGTATCACCACCGCCCTGCTCCTGCATCGTCTTCACCGCTTTTACCCAAAATAGGGGATGCCCCACCAGTCGATCGGATTTACCAGCCGGTAATTTCGGTTCAGGGAGTCAATTGCCGCCCTTTCCTCCTCTGTCAGCTCAAAATCAAATACTGCCATATTTTCGGCTATCCTTGCTGGCGTACCGCTTTTAGGAATTACTGCCGTTCCCCGGCCAATCGCCCAATTCAGTACTATTTGCGCCGCCGTTCGCTGCTGCTTGGCGGCTATGGCTTTAATGGTTTTATCCTCTAATAACTTTGGTCCTCCACCGGCTGCCAAGCTAGGATTGCCTAGCGGCGAATAGGCCGTTACCTCGACATCTTGATCTTGGCAAAATTGCACCAACTCTGTCTGGGAATTGTACGGGTGGAGTTCTACCTGATTCATTGCCGGTTTAATCGCCGCGTAGGTTAAAAGATCCACCAACATCATCGTGGTAAAGTTAGCCACTCCTATGGATCTAACTAGGCCCTGCTTCACCAACTTTTCCATCGCCCGCCACGTTTCCTGGATTGACACCCCCTCCTTATCCCCCTCCGGCGCAAAGGCGATTCCCCAGTGCATCAAATATAAATCCAGGTACGCCAACTTGAGGTCAGCCAGAGTTTTCCGGCAGGCTTGTTCCACCCGCTCCGGTCGATGATCCGTATTCCACAGTTTGCTGGTCACCCACACTTCTTCCCGCTTAATCCCTGCCTGCCACAGCTCCCTAAACGTCTCACCTATCTCCGCCTCATTGTCATAAATGCTAGCGCAATCTACGTGCCTATACCCTGCTTGAGCCACGGCATATTTTACCGCCGCCCCTGCCTTTCCCCTTTCCAGTTTCCACGTCCCCAGCCCCACCGTCGGTACGCTATAACCGCTATTTAGCCTCTTTACTTTCACCATTTTCTTCTTATGCCAACGCTTTCGTCAGCGCTTCCCGGATATTTTTGCCCCCAAACCAGCCATTGAGATACAGCAGCGTATGTTTACTTTTATTACATTCCTGTAGGTAATACTGATCAATCCGCCCGCCCCTTTTTAAGAACCGGGCTATCAACTCATCTATCGAAATTTTTGTATTTATACTCTCTATTATATCACTTAAATCAGTACCGCCGCCGTTAGTAAATCTTCCCTTCTTTTGTTAATTGGATTTTGTCCGTCACTAGCTTTCTTAATTCTCAGCATCACTTCTCCGAACTTACTTTCACCCATCTTTTCCCTGATCAAATTTAAGTTTTTTAATGCATGACCAAAAAATACTTTAAAGTTTTTATCCTCAAATACCTGTGGTGACAAACTCGCCATTACACACCTGATTAAATCTGTCTTTATATCCAACTCATTCGCTATATGGCTCATATCAGCGATTTTATCTCACCTAATTTTGCCCTTACAGTCTCCAGAAACCAATTCCTCACTTGTGGATCCAAAATATCCGCCGACTCATTTTTTCCCGGCTTTATATTTAACAAGGCGTTCACCTCAAACCTGTCTTGCGTGATGGTGTATCCACCACCCCAAACATTAGCATTCAGCGACCCGTACTTTTCTGCCAATATCTGTTCCGCGTCAGCATGATATTCCCCGCCGATAGCCACAATCTCTTGCTCTATATCCGCCGTGATTTTAATATATTCCGGATATTCTTCCCTGGCATGCTTGATATCTTCTCTTGAAAGTTTATCTCCAACCACAACTATGGCCATTGCTTCATTTTATCAAACCTGACGATTTTGTTTGCCATATAGGCAATTCCTGCAAAGTTAAATACTAACCCTATCCAAAAAAGTTGGACTTGGTACTGGGAAATGACGGTAATAATTCCCACCGCTCCTAAAATCGGCAATATATTCACCAAATAATGAGCGCAGCAAGAAATCATGGCTGCCGTTGAAGTTGCACCAGATGTGGCTACGACCTGCCTGCCGGCAGGCATGGCTTTTGGCGAAACATTCTTAACCATCGATTTCAGATAGCTGTAAAGTCCGACTTGAATACCGAAACCTACTGCCAAAGTCACCACGTAATACCAAAATTGACTAAACTGCTCCTGCGCAAAACGTGATCCCGATACGAGAGAAACAATCACAAAGTACACCACCAACAAACCCGTGGTCGCTATAACCCCATTGATTAAAGGTTTATTCATGTTCATTTGCACCGCAGCTCTAATTTATGTTGCTTTTGTATCCCTAAATCAATTTGAGTGTTTTTGCCGATTAAATTAGTCCCGTTAAATAGAATCTGTGTATCCGCCGGATAGTCAAACCGAATTGTCATCCCATAGGCGATCAATCTCAAAATCGGCCCTCTCCCATCGACCTCAAACTTCAATGGCGGCAATGTAGCTGTACTTTGCCCGCCGGCAGGGATGGGCTCACTGGGCAGTGATAACCCGGGCAGAGCAATCCGTACCGACGTTTGCGGTACTACCGTGGCACATCCCTGATTTTGGATCACCACCGTCACCGCCACCGAATTCAGGGCTACTAACCCGGCTGCAATTATCACTGCCGCGCCAGTAATTATTCCCAGTGGCCCTTTAGCCAAGCCCACAATCCTGCCCCCTTTGGCGATATTTGGCGACTCTGCCTCCAGTTCATGCTTTACCCGCTTCACCTCACTCTTTAACTCTTTCCACCATTTCAGCAACAATAGCAGTGCTCTTTTACGCTTCTTTTGTTTGTCTGTATTTTCCGGCAAGTTATCGGCCGTCAATTCTATTAGCTTCTGATCCTGAATCTGCTCTAGCCTTCTTAGGACTTTATGGACTTCATCTACGGCTCTGTCCACTTTAGGATTAATGCCTTTGATCAGAATCCTGGCTGACTCAAATTTCTGCCTAGTCGTCGTTTCCCCTCGCAGTAACTTATCCGCCGCCAATAATCTCTTCCTAGTATCTACATACTTCATATTTATACTCTACCACATGGGCAGAAAATTTTTGCGTTTTTTCTTTTTAATCCCGATTTCATCGGGATTGTTCGAGCCGACCCTCCAGAGACGGGCAGGCAGTTTCGGAGGCAGGCGGGTGGGCACATTCGGCAAGCCCAGCCCAAGTTTATAGGTATTGACATTGACTAATAATACATTATAATAGTCAGCATGATTGACTATCTTTATTTCCAGCTGCAAAATCCATGGTGGGATAACGTCGGAGCCATAGATAAAGATGAAAAAATCAGAGAATTTGACAGACTTAAATATCAATACCAACCCCAAACTATACTCAATACTCGTTCTGTTCCAGGGGATATTCATCTGATTACCGGCCCCAGACAAACAGGTAAAAGCACCGCGGTTAAACTTTATATTCGGCAATTGCTTAGAAGAAAAACCCTAGCCCCTCAATCAGTAATATATTTCAGTTGCGATGCTTTATCGGGCGAAAAAGACGTGATTGATTTGGTGGTGGAGTTCAATAAGCTGAATAACAGCCAGCGAGCGGTAATAATTCTGGACGAGATTACTTCGGTTTCCAACTGGACAGCGGGAATAAAATGGTTGGCGGATACTGGATTAATTTCCAAGTCCACCCTTTTTTTGATGGGGTCATCGAGTATAAATCTGAAAAAATCCGGCGAGTATCTGCCGGGAAGAAGGGGTCGAGGCAAAGACATTAAGTATCTACCGATTTCTTTTTACGAATTGTTACTCATCCATAAACAAGACGTTGAGAAAATTCCCATTAACCATCGCCGGCTGCTTTTCAAATTAAGGAAAATGGAGGCATTGGTTAAAAAATATCATCGAGACTTTCTATTCTCTGGAGGTTTCTTGAAAAATATTAACTACGGGTTGACCGAAAGTAACAACGACTTGTATATCAAGACTTTAAAAAGCGAATTATTTAAAGCGGGTAAAAAAGAAGATTCGCTGCGAGAAGTTATCCGCAAAATCTTGAATTCGCTCACTTCTCAAAGTTCTTATACCAATATTGCCGAGGAAGCGGAATTAGGTTCCAAAAATACAGCCATAGATTATCTTAATTTTCTATCCGACTCGTTTTTCTTAAAAGAAGTAAAATTCTACGATCTAAATAGACAGAAAACGATTCTCAAGAAAAATAAGAAATTCTATACCATTGATCCCTATATTGTCTGGCTTTTTGAGGGTTTTGTATCCGGGAATTTAAATTTTGCCTCATTGCATCAACTGGTTGGTGAATCAGAAATGGCGGAAAATTTCGTCGCCTCCGAACTGGTTAAATCGGAGCAGGAATTTTTCTTTTTCCAGAATTCTCGAGAACTGGATTTTTACTTGCCGAAAAGAGAACTAGGAATCGAAGTCAAGTATAAGAATAAGATCACTAGCGAGGACTTAAAGCCACTGGCGGTCACCAAGAGAAAAATTCTGGTATCAAAAAACACCTTAGCCATCCGCGACGATGTGATAATTGTTCCAGCTTACTTGTTTCCATTAATTGAATTGTAAGGGTTTCCATCACCCCTCCTTTAATCGCTTTTCTAAAGCTTTAATTTGGCTTTTTAATTTTTTAACTTCCTTGCGGCAAGCTTCTTCAATACTCTCTAGTTCTTTGGCTGACTTTTCTAACTTTCTGCCACGCTGATTCTGTTTAATGAATTGGTGGAATCTCAAATTGAATCCCATTAGGCCTAGTTCGATTGAAAAGTGTTCTCCAGCGAGTTTGTCGTAGTCGATTTCGAACCAAATCGGCCGGAAGTTAAGCCAGTTATACCGTTTAGGCGAGAGGTACTGGCTCCAATCTTCCCAAATTTGAATATAGCCAGTGTCCCATTCAACTAAGAAAATGCTCCTGTCCATTTTTTCTCGTTTTAAAAACTTAATGCTCATGTTTGGCTCCTTGAGTAAATTCTAGCAAAAACTATGACTTATGGGTACTCCACCCATTATCTAAACTTTAATCCTGGATGTAGAACGGATCCTATTATTCTTTAGCTCGATTCTTACGATCTCTCCTCTGTTAATGATATTTTCATTATTCTCCGGTCCCCATAAGTATTTTGGCAGCCTCTCACTGCTTAGATAATGATACAGTACTGTAAGCGGCTCCCCATGCGACACTAAAATACAATCATTCCCTTGAGTAGCCTTTTCATTATAAATATTAAGGATTCGTCTTAATATCGATTGCCTAGATTCTCTGGATGCATCATCTTCTTCAACTTTCCATGGCGTTTCCGCTGGCTGTGGTTTACCCTGTAAACTTGGTGCAAAGACTTCAATAAGCCGTTCATCAGTCTTAACAGTAGAACCCGTGTAGGCGGCTATTATTTCGGCTGTTTGGATACATCTAGTGATAGGACTTGTATATATAGGCAGCTTTTGCAATTTATTTTCCGCAAACCACTTGCCAATTCGCTGAGCATGCTGCTCACCCTCCTGCGATAAACGAAGAGGTAGTCGAAAGGCGTAGATATTCTCGGGATTGGCATAATGAGTGTGCCGGACGAGGTAAATATTCACGGAAAATAGTATATCAATATTCGAAATGTTGGTGCTGAGCGGGCCGATCTAGGACCAATTAGTCCTGATAACTGATTTAATATTATTAATCTAGCCAATTTTCAACTTTTTAACTGTTAATGAGGCTAATTCATTGAAAAAACCAATTGGTAGGTTTCTATTAAACTTAGGGTACTTATTGTCTGTGAATTTTATCTCCTCATCGTTTATCTTTAGAATAAATTCTTTTGTTGTGCAGTTAATTACAATCTTATTAGGAATATTTATTTTAAGTTTATATTTAAATTTCTCCACGTAGTCCCATTCTGCATAATGTTTACAAAATAAAAAACCATTATCATTCTCATTTCTTCCGTCGAACCTCAACATATTAAATGTTGAGTCTTGTTCATGGTTATATACCAGATTCAATAATCCACTGTTTGACAAAACGAGATCGAAAGAAATGTTTATATTCTTTCCAAGAAAGCCTTTAGTAACAATGAAAGAGTCGGTTCGAGTATTTCCTCGCCTGAAATCAATAGTGTCTGAAGACGATTCATATACTGGTTCGCCGGACACAACATTCCATACTTGGCCTTGGATAAACCTCAGTTCACCTAATGTGTTTAAAATATGGTTTAAAATTCCCAAGCTAATTTGACTTGCCCCCAGATCAATTTTTTCACCGCCTTTTAGCTCAGTATACGGGTGCATATAGTTACGGAAATTTTTCATTTTTTGGAATATTTCGTAATATTCTTTCTCAATGAATTTGAGTTTTTTTGCTATAGCAATCTTCTCATCAAAAACTAAATCTTCTAATTTCTTTTGTTGTCCCCTTTTATTTTTTGGAAAATATTGCTTAGCACTTGAAAGATTAATTTCAATCAGCTTAGTTAAAATACCTTCTAAAATTGACATCGAAAGGTACAAAGTGCTTCTTGATGCACCAATCAGGGCAACGTTATCTATCTCTAATAGAATATCCGCTAATATTTGTCTGAGCTTTGAATCGGATATAAATGCTAATGACTTTAGTGTCATAGCTGTATTAAATGAGGTTGTACTCATATTCGTAATTTGAAATGGCTACCTGGTATCCAACTGGCTGAGTAGGCCGGCCTAGACCAATTTATTTCTAAAATCCTGTTCCTCAAAAAGTCCGATTTTTGACTTTACGTATTCTGCCAAAATATCTTTTGGTATCTTCTTACCAAACGTGTGAGAGTTAACAAAGAACTGTGTATAGATTTCAGGGATTGTATATCCGTTTTTCCCCTGTTCCTTTTTTGAATTGTTAATAACATCTTTCATTGTTTTTAAGACGAATTCTGCTTTTTCGTCGGCACCCTTAGCATCTTTTAAACTGTCAAAATTAGTAATTTTGAATAAATCTAAGATTGTATCGAGTGTTTTCTTTTCAACGACATCTCTCTCTTTTTCATCCAATAAATCACCTGTTCTTGCCACAAGAAGTTCTATAAATAAGGCAAGAGTCATTATATACATCAGGGCAGTTTCACTGTCCTCAAGTGTTATTTTTCGGTATGTTTTTAGCTGATTGATCCAATCGTCAGGCACAGTTGCTAAACCCCATATTTGAGACCCCGAGTCGCTCGCAAATTTATTTAGGACGTCACTTGTTTTTCTCATACAGAAATTGTATCAATTTTCTATAAATTTTGATACATCGCATTGTAAGTGTACTCAACTCTTTCGAATTGCTTTTTAATGGCCGCTTTGGGCAATTAGGCAATCCGAGTTGACTACAATCAGAGCGGCCATTTGAGTCAATAAAAAGTTCTTTGAAATTTTTGCGTCCTTCGACTACGCTCAGGACTATAGTTCTTCGACTCACTCTGTTCACCCAGGATTATAATTTCTTCAGTAATTGTGTATCACCGTTAATCAATGCTTCCTTCTTCGTTCTTGACCAACGTTTTAATTGGATCTCTCTGCACATTGCTTCTTTTCTAGTCGAATACTTTTCCGAATAGACTAATTTGATAGAATCAAAATAACTGACGTATTTAGCGGATTTACTAGATTTATCCTGATGTTCTTTTAGGCGTTTTGCTAAATTATTTGTTTGGCCAATATATAGGGTATTTGACGACGTGCGGAGAATATAAATAAAGTAGGACACGAAACAATTATATATCCTTCGACTCCCTTTGGTCGCTCAGGACGATTCTTTGGCTTACTTGGTAACTAGGCGACCACTTTATTAATAGTTGGGCTGAAAGCCGTGAGCGAGTCTGGACGAGTCGAATCGGCTGCGGGGCTAGGATTCGAACCTAGGTGACGACATTCAGAGTGTCGCATACTACCGGACTATATGACCCCGCAATCACCCATATTTTACCAGATTTAGGATAAGGACTTGAGGCGCATTCGCTCCAACTTGCGATACAGGTTTTCTCTGGGACCAACTCCTGCGATCTGCTGATTGCCTTTTTCAATAGCATTCATTAATTCGTCATCCAACATAATGGAAATCGTTTCTGCCAAAGCCGGGTCAGCAGCCAGGAGTTTCTCCACTGCCAGCATAAACGGTTCCCCGACTAAGCGGGCTATTGGCTTATTATTGCGCCTCACCTGATAAGCTGATACTGTAGTAGTCATCATGAGGTTCGGCTTTGCAGGATGGCCTTGAACTTCTCCCTTATCTCCGCCCCCGCCGTCGCCAGTTTCTCTTCTATCCCCTCTATCTTGGCCTTCAGGTACGCCAATAGTGACTCGTCGTGGGGCCGGGCCTGAAACCGCTCCAAAAACTCCTCATGATACTCTTCCGGCAAATGGGTCAGAATTACGCTCACCATTTCATGATGCACAGTTTCGTCCACTAAATTCGCCAACTCCTCTTTTTCCTGTGTGTCTATCTCCAAATGCTGGATGTGGGTCATCAGCTCCCCAATCTGGATAATCTCATCATAAAAGATTTTCACTTTATACCTCCTGTGGCGGTCCCAACTGTGCGGGCGCTTTCACTGGCCCCAACGGTACCTGATCCGTCGGGTCATCTACGAATAATAATAATACTTTGCCTTTATGGCTGCTGCCCAAGCCTAAGCTGTGCATGACTTCGGGGGAACCCCCGAATTGCTTGCCCGTCCAATTCGCCGGCCCCGCATCTCCGATGGCTGCCACCACTGCCGCCCCAGTCTGCACATTAATCACAAGCACCTTGCGGTACTTATACCAGTCGCGCAAAGATTTTAAATCTTTCTGCCAAGTCGGCAAATACAGGGTTTGCACCACCGCGTAATATTTTTCCATTGCCTCGAGCTTAGGCGTTAATTCCGCCGCCGAATTGGCGAAGTAACCCCACGCTCCTAAACCCCCTGCCATCTCCGCTTCCGGCCACTCGTCATGCAGCCGCACCGAATCTCCCGGAAATCTAGCCAAATGCTGCTCATAACCGATGTACCCCAAACTGTGATTTAACCGCTGGCCTTCCAATTCGAACTTGACTTTAATCCCTAAATTTTCCTCAATTACCTGACTTACCTGTATCTCATTATCCGGATCCGGATGACCCACCCGCGCCGGCACCAGGAGTGCCAAAGCTTCCGCCAGCCTGGATTTTATATCTTGAGCGCTGATGAGATAAACTCGGGCCAAACGCCGTTGTTCCGTAGCTTGGGGCAGGGGAGAAGGCGCCTGCGGTGCGGCCAACAGCAGTAGGCTGGACAAAGTCGCCCCCGTTAACAATCTCTGTGACTGCTGCCTGATTTTGCCTACATCAAGTTGTCTTTTCTCCAGCCACTGCGTCGCCCGCGGATGTTTATCTTTAAAACCCTGCTTAGCCTGGCTCTGATAAGCCGCTACTTGATCTTTAAGAAAAAGAAAATGCTGGTTATGCGATTGTGTTTTGCGCATGGGCAAGCCGATCTAATACTACCTGTTTACCTAGAACCTCCATCGTCGCAAATAAAGGCGGTGTCACCGTTCTACCGGTTAGAGCCACCCTTAACATCATAAAAAATTGTCCCGGTTTCCACCCCTTCTCCTCGGCCACTTGCCTAAAACTCGCCTCCATTGCCTCGTTTTCCCATTTACCTAACCCCTCAATTACCTTAATACTTTCTTCTAACTGCTCTTTAACCATTATTTTTGGATCCGGTTTCACTTCCCGATAGAACCATTCCGTCAAATTTTCAAACTCCCCCAGTCTGACCAATCTTTCTTGAATCAGAGGTACGATTTTTACGACTAGCTCTTGGGGGCAATCCGCCGGCACAAATGGCTGCAGGGCTGCCGCTAATTCTGTCTGGTTCATTTGCCGGATCAACAACGCGTTAAAGTAATCCAGTTTCTTCTGGTCAAAAATCGGATTAGCTTTATGCACCTGTTTTAAATCAAAGCGTTGGGTTAACTCTTCTAAAGTTAATACCTTGGAATTATCTTCATAACTCCATCCCAAATAGGCCATAAAGGTCAACAGCGCCGTTGGCAGATACCCCTCATCCCGGTAATCCAAGATCGACTTAGCCCCATGCCGCTTGGATAATTTAGCTTTGTCCGGCCCCAAAATTACCGAGAAATGCCCAATTTGGGGTGGTGTCCACCCCAAGGCTTCATAAATCAGTAGGTGCTTGGGGGTAGACGAAATCCACTCCGCCGCCCGCAGGATATGGCTTATCTCCATCAAGTGGTCATCCACCACCACCGCCAAATGATAAGTCGGCCACCCGTCCGACTTCAATAATACCGGCTCATTCATCCCCTGCGTTTTAATCGTCATCTTTCCCTGGATTAAATCTTCCCAAACTATGTCTCTGCCCGGCGGTACCCGGAGTCGAATCGCCCCTTCCGCCTCATAAGCCACACCCTTATCCACCAGTTCCCGCGCGTATTGCTGATATAACTCTAACCTGTCCGATTGCCGGTATGGCCCTTCATCCCAAATTAAGCCTAAAAATTGTAAAATCTCCAGGATCTTAGCTTCACTTCCCTTAACGAAGCGTTTCTGATCGGTGTCCTCAATCCGCAAAATAAAATTACCCTGGTTATGCCGGGCCCATAAGTAGTTGTATAAAGCCGTCCGCGTATTCCCCATATGGGGTATCCCGGTTGGACTCGGCGCAAACCTGACTCTTACCATGTTAAAATGATTCTACCATGGCCACTTTGACGCAAACAGCCTATTATACCCGGCGCACCCTTAAATGGGGCAGCTTCCTGGTTCTTTTCCTCATCGTTTTCCGCTGGGCCTGGAATGGTTTTATCACCTATTGGCTGGCCAAACACCCGCCGCCTCCACCCCCGCCCACCGTGGCTTTCGGTAAACTTCCTCAACTCCAATTTCCCGACCAAACTAAAGGCTCACTCACCTTTAAACTGGAGACCGTTACCGGCACTACTCCTGATTTAGGCGATCGGGCCCACGTTTTCTTTATGCCCGCCAAACGGGCTAACCTGCTGGCCCTGGAACGGGCCACCACCCAAGCCGCCCGGCTCGGATTCAATCTTCCCCCCCAGAAACTCACAGACACCCTCTACCGTTGGGCTAATGCCACCCCCCTCTCCACTAATTTGGATCTGGACATCATCTATGGCCATTTCCTGCTCACTGCCTCTTGGCAACAGGATCCTACCCTGTTAGACGCTCCTAACCTGCCCAATACTACCCCAGCTGTCATTGAGGCTCAAGACTACTTGGCCGATGCCGGTTTACTGCCCGAAGATCTCAAAACCGGTCGCACCCAAGTCAGTTTCTTGCGCGCTTCCGCCAACGATTTTATCCCTGCGCCTAGCCTCTCCGAAGCCGAATTTGTCCAAGTGGATCTGTTTCGCCAAGATTTGCCCGCCGGCAAAGTCTACACCGCCACTCCTTCCGCTGGTTTAGTCCGCCTCATCTTTTCCGGCAATACTAATACTGGTAAACGTATCGTCAGCCTTGCCTACAATTATTTTCCGGTTAACTACGACCAGTCCGCCACCTATCCGCTCAAGGCTTCTTCCCAGGCTTGGGCTGAACTTCAATCCGGTCAGGGCTATATCGCCACTCTTCCTACCACCGGCAACCAAGCTACTGTCCGTCGTGTTTCCTTAGGCTTCTACGATGCTCCTACCCCCCAAACTTTCCTCCAGCCCATCTACGTTTTCGAAGGCGATAACAATTTCGTCGCCTACGTCCCCGCCCTCGATTCTAAATGGGTAGAATAAAATCCACTAAAAGTTACAATCCAATCTTTATCAAGACTACCCCCGCTATCATAACTACACTCCCAATCAGTGTTTCCAATTTAGGTTTGTCTTTAAAGGCAATGTAGCTAAAGAGTAAAACGAAAAGCACTTGTGTTTTTAAGATCGTGGCCACCAGTCCGACGCTACCTCCGCCGACAGCAGAGAAAGCTAATATGGTTGAGACGGCATTCAATATCCCCAAAAGCAGAAATGATTTAGTATTACTGGTGATTTGCTGATAAAAATTTTTGTTTCTAATGTATAGCAGGGGCAATAATCCGAAAATCACCATCAAGTTTTCAACGAAAAGTGTAAAAGTTGTGTTTTGTGGAAATGTATTGTTGATCGCCAATTTATCAAAGACTATTACTACGCTATTGGTTAAGACTGAGACAGTCATTAAAAGAGACGCTCTATTTCTGAACAGGGATTTGAATGGCTCTAATAATTCTCCTTTCGACTTGGTTGCGTTTAAGATATATGCCCCTACCAAGGTAATAAAAATTCCCATCATTGCTAAAAAACTTGGTCTTTCTGACAAAGGTGGCAGAAATGCAATAAGCAGAGTAAAAATCGGGCCTAATGATATTAAAGGCCAGATTGCTGACAAGTCAGCTATTCTCATTGCCTTAAAACCCACTATCTGGGAAAAGATATAGAAAAGGACAGACCCCATTACACCCAAGAAAAATAGGTAGTTAAGTTGCGGTATACCCTCTCGAAAGGTAAAGATAAAAATAATCGGTGTAGCCAATACCAGAGTAGCCCAAGTTAAAACAGACGCACTAACCCCTGCAATTAACTTCTTGCTAACAATTACGGCAATTGCGGAAACCACAGAAGTTATAAAAGCTGTATAAAACCACATAATTTAAATTTCAATATGATCCCGCAAATTTTCCCGCTTTAACCTCTTCAGCTTCTTATACTCGCTTGGCGTCACCCCAAAAGTAGCCTTGGATATCTCGGCCGTCAGAATCTCATAATTTCTTTCCTGTCTCGCTCCCCGTTTTTGCCACTCATCAGTCAATTCTTCACGAATGGCAATGCCCCGCATCCTTTTTTCAATCCAATCTTCGCTATAGCCTTTAAGCTTATACAGTATCCGCGTTCTCTTAGTCGCCAACTCCGGATCTTCAATTTCTTTGACTCGCTCATAGCCTACCCGTGCTAACCATCGCTTAAACGGTTCAGCTTTCGGAGAGGGGATAGATTGGATAATACGAAAAGCGTTTTCTGTAGTCACTACATCTGTTAAATATTTCTTCCCGTCAAATGACTCTAATTTCAGTTGTCGACAAAGTGTCGACAACTCAACTCCACTTGATTCTTTCTCTCTCTGCTTCATTCGATACCAATAATCCCTCGGCTTATCACTATCAGTCAATGCTTCGATAATATCTACCACAGAAAAGTACCACTCATTATTGTGTATTGTTCTGCGAACTTGAGCTCCTCGAAATAATGCAATCTTAGTAGTCATTTATATCTCCGTTAATTTTTTCCACTCATGATTGCCATACGCCCACTCAATTAACGCCGCCGATTCCCCAAACCGATCCTCACTGCCTAATATCACGGTGATTATCTCTCGCCCGTCTCTGACCGTATCAGTAATCAGGCACTCTCCGGCATTAGTCGTCCAGCCAGTTTTCAAGCCTCGCAACCCCTCTACTTGTCCCAGTAACTGGTTTATATTCTTCAGCTCATGTTCTATGTTTCCACTTACATCTTTCACTGTCATCGACTTAGTGGCTGCCATTTTGGTCACTACCTCGTTTTTTGTCGCTTCCCGCGCCAATACCGCCAAATCTCTTACCGTGGTTACGTGCCCCCATTGCTCCACCCCCGAAACATTCTTAAAAACGGTGTCCGTCATTTGCCAATCTTTAGCTTTCTGATTCATTGCCTCTACAAATGCCGCATAGCCGTCAGGATAATTTTCCGCCAGAGCTAAAGCCGCGTCATTACCCGATTTTACCAACAATCCATAGACCAAATTTTCTGCCGTAATTTTTTCTCCGACTTTAAGCCCCATGCTCTGGCCAATGGCCTCATCGGCCCGCTTTACCGTCAGCACATCATTCAAATCATAAGTATCCAGGGCTATAAGCGCCGTCATCAGTTTGGTAATCGACGCCGGCAATAGGGGAGTCTGAGCGTTTTTCTGGTACATTACTGTCCCCGATCCTACGTCTACCACCATCGCCGCCCGCGCCGTCAATCCTGGCACTTTCACCCCGGCTATATTCACCGGCACCTCTCCGCCAGTTGGCGGACTCACCACCGCCCCCCTCACCCGCGGCGCCTGCGGCTTTACCATCAACGTCTGATACTCATTCTGCCCCGGCAACATCACCAGTACCGCCGCCAGAAGTCCCAATTTCCACCACTTTTTCATGCTAGCTTAATGCCCAATTCTTTCAATTGCTCTGCCGTTGCTTCCGATGGCGCGTCCACCACCGCAGTTTGCCCCGAAGCCGAAGTCGGAAATGCCATCACTTCCCGGATATTCGGCTCTCCTAAGGCCACATACACAAATCGGTCTACTCCCGGCGCGATCCCGCCGTGCGGCGGCACGCCATAGGTAAATGCCGTCAGCATGTGGGCAAATTGTCTTTTCTGCTCTTGGCTAAAGCCAATCAGCTCAAATATTTTCTCTTGGACTTCCGGCTGATGAATCCTAATGCTTCCCCCTCCCACTTCAAACCCGTTTAGCACCAAATCATGCTGTAACCCCCGCACTTTTAAGGGATCTTTATCCAATAGGGGAATGTCCTCCGGATGCGGTGCCGCAAACATATGGTGCGACGGCGCAAAGCGAGCCTGGCCCGATCCGTAAAAGAAATCTTCTTTTGACTGCTGGGTAAATAACGGGAAATCAATCGTCCATGCAAACGCCAGCTCATCGGGATCTTCCTTATTCACCCGCAAATCCGGCTTATCCGTGCCATATTTGGCCATAGCTTCTTTATGGGGGATTCTCGGCCACGGGCTCTGGCTAATTAGTTTTTCTGGGAACAATTCTTTAACCAACTGGGTAAACAACTCTTCTACAAGCTGCAAGATATCCTCTTGGGTGATAAACGACATTTCTATATCCAGTTGGGTGAACTCGCCGTAAGCCCGATCTTTTCGCGGATCCTCGTCCCGAAAACACCGCGCCAGCTGAAAATACCGCTCAAACCCGGCCACCATCAACATTTGTTTATACTGTTGGGGTGACTGGGGCAAAGCATAAAACTTCCCAGGTTGCAGCCGAGATGGCACCAAAAAATCCCGCGCCCCCTCCGGCGTGGTCTTGGTCAAAATCGGCGTTTCGATTTCCACAAAATCCCGGGCTAATAAAAACTGGCGCATAAACTGTGCCACCTGCGACCTCACCCGCAAATTTCTGGTTAACCTGGGCCGGCGCAAGTCCAAGTAGCGGTATTTATTTCTCACCGTTTCGTCAATCTCGTACCCTTGAGTATCAATCGGAAACGGCAGCTCTGCCGCCCGGCTAATGACCGTCAACTTTTCTACTTTTACCTCCACCGTCCCCGTGGCCAAATTCGGATTCACCAAATTCTCCGGCCGCCGCGCTACTACCCCCTCCACTTCCACCACATCTTCACTCCCCAAACTCCCCATATCTTCTCCGCCCACTAGCTGAACTATCCCTGACCGGTCCCGCAAATCCACAAACACTAACTTACCGTGGTCCCGCCGGCTCTGCACCCAGCCTTTTAATAGTACTTTCTCGCCTATCTTATCTACAGTATCTCTTGCCAAAGTCCGCTCCATGCCCCAAATTATACTCTGGCGTCTGCCTCTTGACAAGGCTAACTTTAGCGGTAAAATAATCCTCATGACTCAAGCTTATCGCGTCATCCGTTTTATCAATCTCCTTTGGATCAAAGGGGGTTTGGTGACGTCGTAAACCTACAAAACATATTAAACATCACACCAAACCTCCTCCAACCAGGAGGTTTTTTATTTGCCTATGTCACTAACCGAAACAGCACCCAGAAATTTCTGTCAACAGCCCAGCGAAGCCTTTTTAAAATTTTTAGAAGCTTGCGGTGACGACCCCCGATCCGCTTACGGTTTAGCGGCCCTAGCCGATCTTGCTCAAGGTCGCGGCGGCGGCGGCGCCATAGACGGCCGAGACGCTACTCTTACTGGCCCAGAACACTGGACTAAATTGACAGAGGGGGGTGATTAAGATGGCGGTAGAAAAAGATAGTTATGATTTAGGGAAAAGCGGTACAGTTGCGGAACATCCCAAAAAACTGCTACCGGAAAATTTCAACTTACAAGGCTTAGCTGGCTATGAGACAAAAAGTGTCAACTCTGCTGTCCTCGCTGAAGCGAGTAGACAAGCCGGATTCGTTAAGGGCCACGATCATACTGCCGGTGGCGTTTACCCATAACCATGCCACCCCAAGCTGAAACCAAGGCCTATCAACGAGCCACTTTCATAGACTTAATAAATCAATCACTTGATGCCGAATGGTTCGAGCTTGAACTTGACTGTGGCGTCGTTGATCCTCAAGATCCACAGCTCATTGAAGCTGTACGGGAAAAACGAGCCGCCTACCTCAAAGCCCAGGAGCGATTTAGCAAAGCCTTAGATCTTTGATTTTTAGCTCCAACCTCTCCCGCCCATTCCATACATTTTTGTTAAGCTGAAATGCGACATCCACTCGGCGGCCGGAAGTCAGTTGAGGTAATAAGGCACCCAAGTTAAACCCGATGGCTTCGGCTTGCGGTAACTCCTTGAGCCGTAATTTTAAGTGCTTGCCCTCCCCGCCCACCGGCCGCGCCTGGGCGGTCGTGACGCCCATCAACGCCAGCGTCGGCCGGGGATTGCCCACCCCAAATGGCGCCAGCTGCTCCAACTCCTTCCACAACCCCAAACTGATATCTTTCGCTTCTACCTCGCAGTCCACTCGTACCACCGGTTGCAACTTCTCTTCATCTAATTCTTTCTCTGCCACACTCCGCAGCCTCTCCGTTAAGGCGGTAATTTTCGCTACTTCTACGCTAAATCCCGCCGCCATCGGATGGCCTCCCGCTTCTATCACTAAATCTTCTGCTGTTCTTATCGCCTCGATGATATTAAATCCCGGAATCGACCTGGCTGATGCCTTGGCCTGCTCACCCTTGATACTCAACACCACGCTCGGCCGATAAAATTCTTCCGTCAGCTTGCCGGCGATCAACCCAATCACTCCCTGGTGATAAGCTTCATCCGCAACGACTAAAATTTTTTCCTGTTTTACTTTGACTCCCAATTTCAACCTGGCGTGATCCAATTGTACTTGTAACAATGATTGCCTGTCTTTATTAGCTTGGCCCAAAGTTTGCGCCAACTCTTTAGCTCGCTGCCGATCATGGGTACACAGCAGTCTCAATGAATCTAGACCATGACTCAATCGCCCCGTGGCATTAAGCCTAGGCGCTACTAAAAAATTAATCGCATACGTATCAATAGTGACCGGCTCTAAACCCGCTTCTTGGTACAACTCTATTAGACCCACCCTATCCGTTTGCCGCAACTTCGGCAGACCGTACTTTACTAAACTTCGGTTCGCCCCCTTAAGTTCCATCATGTCCGCCACCGTCCCCAACGCTGCCACATCTAAACTTGTCTGCGCCGCTGGCGGATTCATCTCTTTAGCCACCATCCACGCCACCCCCGCCCCACACAATTGAGTGGTGTGGATAATCGCCATCGCCTCCGGCAACTTTTTACCCACCTGATGATGATCAGTAATGATTAAATCTATCTTTTCTTGCACCAGTTTCTTTGCCGCCTGATGCGCCACAATCCCGTTATCCACCGTCACCACCAAGCTCGGCCGCCGTTCCGCTATCATCGCCTCGATTCCCTTGATCGATAAACCATAGCCGTGCTCTTCTCGGTGGGGGATAAACGGCCACACGTTCACCCCCAAACCGTGTAACGCTTCCCACATGATCGCCGTGGCGCCAATCCCGTCCGCATCATAATCCCCATAGACTACCACCGTTTCTTGATCTTTTATCGCCCGTTTTATCCTGGTTACGGCTTTTTTTACCGCCACAGTTTTAATCCCGACTGATTTTAGCGTCAACTTTTCCGGCCGGATTGACTTTAACTCTAACCCCCGTTTGTCCACCAGAATTTTGACGATCTCATCTCGCTTAACTTTTGGTCCTACCTGCCATACCTTCATGATATGATCATCTTATCATGAAGCTCCTTACCTCCATTCGTGACTTCTTCTCTAAATTTAACGCCGCTGGTTTCGATATTTGGCTTGTCGGCGGGGGAGTGAGGCACTTATTAACCGGCCAGCCGATAGTCAACCCGGATTTTACCACCAACGCTACACCCGAACAAATCCAACAGCTTTTCCCAGACAGTTTTTATGACAACAAATTTGGCACCGTCGGATTAAAGGTAGACGACCAAATTTATGAGATTACCACTTACAGAACCGAAGGGAAATATTCGGATCGGCGCCGACCGGACCAAGTCGCATGGGGCCAGAGTTTGGCCGAGGATCTGCAGCGTCGCGACTTTACCATCAACGCTATGGTTATCGGCCCGGACTTAAAATTAATAGATCATTTTGGAGGCCAGGAGGATTTGGCCCATAAAATTATCAGAGCAGTGGGGGATCCTAAAAAGAGATTCACCGAAGATGCCCTGCGAATGATGCGGGCGGTACGAATCGCAACGCAACTGGAATTTACCATCGAACCCCACACACTTCAGGCAATTAAACAGGCGTCTGCTACCATTACTGCTGTCAGCTGGGAGCGGATCCGTGACGAATTATTTAAAATTTTAGCCTCCTCGAAGCCAGCTGACGGCATTACCCTTTTGGATGATACCGACCTGCTCCCTTATATTATTCCCGAACTTATAACTACCAAAAACGTGCCTCAAGGCGGCCATCACATCCATGATGTCTGGAACCACTCTTTGGCCAGTCTCAAATTTTGCCCCAACCCCAACCCCCTAGTTAGATTAGCTACTCTGCTTCACGACATTGGCAAGCCCTCAACTTTGCGCCACCAAGGTCCTCGCGGCGTCACTTTTTATGGCCACGAAGTTGTCGGCGCCCGCACCGTCCGCCAACTGGCGGACCGCCTCCGGCTGTCTAAAAAAGACAAGGATAAATTAATTACCCTGGTCCGCTGGCATATGTTTACTTACGCCCCTCACATGACCGATGCCGCCATCCGCCGCTTTATTAAACGCGTCAGTATCGCCAACATTCCCGATATGATGTCCTTACGCATCGGCGACCGCCTGGGGGGAGGATCCTCCGCCACTTCCTGGCGCCTGCGCGAACTCCAAGATCGCATCTATGACCAACTCCACCAGCCCCTCACCGTGGCCGATCTTAAAGTCGACGGCCACGACGTCATGAAAGAATTGAATATCCCGCCCAGCCCCCGCGTCGGCCAAATTCTAAACCAACTCTTCAAAGCAGTCATCGAAGATTCCTCCAAAAACGACCGCGACTACCTCCTGTCCCGCATCCGCGAGCTTAATCTTTCCCACACCACCAACAAGGGCGCGGCGGTGAAGGTGGAGGAATAGGTCCCCGAGATAGTCCCGATAAGCAGGGCCAACACAAACCAGCGGATAGTGGCACCGCCCAATAAAAATAGTGCCAGCAGCATAAAAATAATGGTCATCGAATTATTGATCGACCGCGATAGGGTAGTAGTTACCGCTTGATCTACTGTTTCTTCAAAGGATAATTTAGGATACATCTTCCGCATTTCCCTAATCCGGTCATACACCACAATCGTGTCGTGGACTGAAAACGACAAAATAGTCAGCACCGCCGTCACAAACAGCGTATCTATCTCTACTCCATAAACTTTACCCAAAATACTAAAACTCCCCAACAACACCAAGGTATCGTGCAACATCGCCACCACCGCGCACACTCCAAACTTCATGCTCCTAAATCGATAGGCGATATAGATCAGAATTAACCCGGCTGCTAAAGCTACGGCCGTTATCGTCTTAGTCAGCAGTTCCTTGCCTAGCGTCGGCCCTACCGTCTCAAATCTCAACTCCTCCACCTGCCCTGGAAACTTCAGTTTCAAGTTATCCCATTGTTGTTGATCTATAGACTCCATTTTGAGAAGCCATGTATCATCTGTTTTCTGTACGCTGGCTACGCTGATATCTTGTTCTTGGGCTAATTGCCGCAAAGTTGTTTCATCTGCCGTAATTCTCACTTCTGCCAAACTTCCGCCCGTAAAATCAATCGCCGGCTTAAATCTCCACAGTCCCATCGCCGCCAGACCCGGCACAATTATTGCCAGCGACAGCCCAAAATATAACCACCTATATCTCATCCATCTCACTTGACTCTCCTTTCCCGATAAAATACTCGGAGCAGCGTCCGCGACACCACCACCCCCGTAAACAAGCTCATTCCAATGCCCAACAGCAAGGTCACCGCAAATCCCCGTACCAGTCCAGAAGTGGGCAGCCACTGCCAATCTAGGGGATTAAGCAATATCAGTCCCGTCATTACCGTAGCCATATTAGCATCTCTAATCGCATCCCAAGCCCGGCCAAATGCTCGTTCCATAGCTACTTGCCACGATAATCCTCCTCGCCGCTCTTCTTTAAACCGCTCAAAAATCAAAATATTGCTATCTACCGCCATACCTACCGACAACATCAATCCAGCCAATCCCGGCAAGCTTAAAGTCACCGGGATCAATTTATAGATCGCCCCAGTCAATAAAGCGTAAATCGTCAGCGCCACTACCGCGATTACCCCCAAACCTCCATAGGCAGCCATCATAAACCCGGCTACTACTCCCACCCCTAACAAGCCCGCCTTCAAACTCTGGCGCACCGACTCTTGTCCCAAGGTGGCCCCTACCGTCCGCTGTTCCACGACTCTAATCGGTACCGGCAGTGCTCCCGCGTTCAGTTGCACCGCTAGTTTTTTTGCCTCTTCTACACTAAACTCACCCGTAATTATCGCATTGCCGTCAGTTATCTCCTGCTGCACCACCGGTATTGTTACTGGCAATTCGTCCAAAAAGATCGCTAGTCTCTTTCCGACATTCGCTTTAGTCAGTTGGGCAAATAAATCTTTGCCGGTATCATTAAACTCTAGCCCCACCACCGGCTTACCCGTCGTTTGATCAAATTGCACCGTCGCCCTCTTCAAGTCTTTCCCGGTCAGATTTGTAGGCTTGAAATCTTCCCCTTCCCTAAAACTTAAACTAGCCGTCTGCCCCAACATATTAACTGCCTGGTTAATCTTATCTGCTCCTGGTAACTCCACGATCAGCCGATATTGGTCGTTGAATTGGGCCGTTTGCACCGCCGCTTCGGCCACTCCAAACAAATCCACCCGCCGCCTGACTACCTCTGCCGCTCCCTGCAACGCCTTAGCCCTTGCCTCCTCTGCCACTTGGCTCATATCCGCCTGCAGCACCAAATGCACCCCTCCGGCAATATCCAATCCTTGTTTAAATTCAAAAGTTTTGCCCCAATACGCGGCCTTAGGCAAATCGATGACCACTGCCGCGAGCGTTAGCACTATAATTAGTCCCAACAATCTTCTTACCGATCCCATAATCCTTTTTGCCTCACCCCAAAGAAAGTATAGATCATTTGCCCTTTTGCTAAACGCGTCTCCGATTTGACTTTATCTCCCAACTTTACTCCTACCGTTTTAATAAACTCTGCCGGAATCGTCACTGCCCGCGAGTTCCCCGCTCGAATCACTTTTTGCCAAGTCATAGCTAACCCAGTAAATCAGTTTCTGTGCCCATAATCATCACTCGGCTTTGGCTCAAAATTCCCATAATGAACGGATCTCTCCGGCTGCGCCGGAACCCAAATTCTTCTGGCAGCATCGCAGTATAATTGATTTCCGTTTTCCTGACTACCTCTTCAGCTCTCACCAGCTTAGCCAATTCCGGCAATACCACCGTCCCCACTACCAACACATCCACTTCATCTTGGGATCGCTCGTGGTGATGCACAAACTTGCCCGAAAACATCACCAGCTTGACTTTACCCAATTTAGCCTTATTCTTTCTGATTGCCCCCCCCAAACCCGTTGTCTTAGCCACCAGTCGCAACAGTTCCTCGTAAAAGCCGTAATCATGCCTGAACCAGTAGTAGACTCGATTCCCCCGCGGTTCGGCCTTGACAATGCCCCGATCTACCATCCGCAGCAATTCTCGCCGGACCGCATTAATCTCCTCGCCGGTGAGGCGAGTCAACTGGCGCACGTAATACATTTCCGCTGGATCCGCCAGTAACACTTTGAGTAACTTAGCCCTAACTCTCGAAACTACAAAATCCTGAAGTGCAGCCACACCTGAACTATACACCGAGTACTATTTGTTTTCAATAGGTCACTTGTTGCCTCGCTGGCACCAATTCAATAAAGATCGGTCCGCCCACCAAAGCTAATTCTTTGCCTTTCTCGTCAGTAAACACCGTCCGCGCCATCTGGTCTTTCTTTTCCCATCCCCCCTGGATTGCTTGACCGTTCTGGAATATCACCGCCTTGCCTTTACCCATGACCTCATAGTACATGTGCTTAGGCGAATCCAGCGGCCCCTCTTCCTTCACTAACTGCACTACTATGGCACTGGCTACTAATTGCTGATTATTCTCCAAATCCGTATGCGGCTGGCCCCCAGTCAGACGCTTATATCTGTTGGTAGGCTTGTCATACTCCCATGTCACCGTAAAGTCCTCATATTCATCCCAAAAGTCAAAACTGATCTTAGCTACATCTCCCCGTTTATCTTCCTCAGCGTCTTTTTGGAACTTCCACTGCTTAAATCCGTCCAGCCACTTGACTCCCTTTTCATTTTTGCTGCCAAAGCTTCTTTTGGCTGCCTCTGCCCAAATCTTGTCCAAGAACCCTACCATAGTATGCTCTACAGCTAAGCCCTTCCCCGGCCCCAAACGGGTTTCATCCCGCTTCAGTATCGGCGCTCCAATATCTCCTATAGTGTCAAAATCATTGCCCCCCCTTCGCCTCCAGCCTAAATCCGCCAGCTCCTCTAACGCCCAAGCTTTTTTATTCGACACGCACTCGCCCGTCGTTTGATCTCGGCCGCAGTTGCCCCCCCCCACATGCACGTACACCGGTGTGTTATATTCAGTCGCCAAATTCACAAAGTACATCCGCGCGCTTCTCACCGGCGCAATCTTGCCCAAAGTTGCCTGGGCGCCGCAGTAAAACACCCCCATAAACCGGGTAATTCCCCCCTCTGCCACTGCTTCATACATCACATCAGCTGTAGATAATCCCGATTGCGGCCTGGCGTCGGGATGATTTTCCACCATAGCTACCACTGGCCGCTTTTCTTCCCAGGCCTTCTTTTCGGTTTTAGTCAACATTGACCCGTTAATTGGGCACTGCTGATCTTTAGCCTCTCCCGGATCAATCATCAACCCAAATCCGCCCTCGCTGGGTAGGGGAGAAGTGAACCCTTGTGGTCTGGTATTTAAAAATCTAAACGCCGCCAGGCTTACACCCGTGCTCAAAACGTAAAGCCCCACGCCGCCGATCAGCATTAACCATAGTTGCTTCATAGTTTTTGCGCGTCCTCAAACGCCCTTTTTTCTTCCTTGGAAAACTCCGCTCCTTCTATCCTGCCCTTAGTAATTCTTTTAGCGTAAATCCGGGTTTGATCCCGGCTGTGTAATGAGCTTATCACAATCCCGTTATTATTTCCATCCAAAATTGCCAGACAAAAACTTTGATCGCCACCGGTGTCATTAAACGGGTTGAATCTCACAAACCCCATTTTTTGTAAATGGGATTTAGTTTCCTCAATCACCTCAGTATTGCTTTTTCCCTTTTTTCTTTTCCACCACCACATGAGCTTCATTTTAGCCTGGTTGACCTATGCCTGTCAACGCGCTATCATCATTGTGGGTGCGCCGCGATTTGACAAAAACCCTAGCTTTAAGCATACTAGCCATAGGCATTATTCTTGCCTTCTACTTTTTTGGGAGGAGGTGAACATTAATGGATTTCTATTGCGTCAAGTGCCGCACCAAACGTAGCACCAACGATTATCAAGAAGTAACCACCAAAAACGGCCGCAGGGCTGCCAAAGCCAAGTGTCCCGTTTGCAGTACCGGTTTATACAGGATCATGGGTAAGGCCTAGGTCTCTCTAGTTGACTAGTTAACCCGACTCATCCGAATTAAGCCTGAAACGGCGATTATTTTTACGCCCCGTTTTTCCAGTTCATCCAAAAATAGGTTCATGCCCAAACTGTCAGAGCTCATGTGTCCGGCAATGACTAAGTTTAAGTGATGCTTAACACACTCTTTACGGTGATCCTCGGCCGCATGCATACCCACAATTGTGCCTACTCCAGCAATAGCCAACTTTTCGTAAATCAAATGTGACGCCTCCGTTCCGCCGGTAATCTCCAAAGGCGCCACTTTGCCCGCTCGGTTCTTCTCATCGCCGGCAAAGATAATTGGCCCAGCTTTGCCGGCAGTCGCCTCTTTATATTCCGGTATTTCTTTTAAGACTTTAACTACGTCACCCACCGTTTCCGGCGCTTTTTTCGTCAACAGCTTCTCCAAAAAATCATACACAAGATTATCCGTCACCGTGTGAGTGCACATTACCGCTAAATTCAGCAATCTGGCCGCGTCTACAGTCTGATTGTGATTTCTCGGGCTTATACTGCGTTGCACCTCTTTAATCCGATCCCGCATCAATCCTTCAGCGATATTAATCGGCACCCCGTAATTCGCCATCAAGTCCGCTTGTACTTCCATTACCTCATGCAAAGCCGCCAATGGCCCCCCTACCGGATGATGTCCGATTAACAAGTCTATCCCTGCACCCTTTTGATTTAATCGGTCCGCTAGGACTACTTCAGCCGCAGTTATATCAATCCCCGCCAAGACTTTATCTACCTTCAGATTATCTTCACCTACCAGAATCCGCGAGTCCGCATACGGGTTAATCAAATCTTCTGCATCAAATTCTTGCTTTTTACTTTTAGATAACTCCTCGTAGTCCTGTTTTCTCCGGGCCAATACCTTCCTTACTCCCTCTAAACCTCGGGGATCTGCTTTCATACCCATATCTACCACCAACCGATAAATCTGCTTCAGCGTCATGGAGTCACCGGCCCCATCGGCGGCATGCCTCCTGGCATACCTCCTCCCATATCCGGATCAGTCGGTAGTGTAGTTGGCGCTGCAGGAGGCGTAGGCATAGGCATACCGTCACCACTCGGTGGCATTGGCATTCCCATTCCTCCCGGCGCTGGGGGTGTCATCGGCGGTACGCTTGGTTCAGCAGGGGGAGTCACCCCCGGCATTCCTCCTGGCATCCCTCCGGGCATCCCCGGTTGATTATTTGTATCGCTCATTTACTCTCACCCCCCTTCGCCCTCTTACCCTACCACGTTTCAAGCTTCAACGGCAAGTAGCAAAACTCCGCCTACTGCCAAAACTATTCCCATCAATTGCCGGAAACTGACTTTTTCCTTGAGCCATACCATCGCCAACACTACCGTAATTGCCTGGTAAATCGAGCTGACCGGTGTTACCAGCGATGCTTGGCCCAATGACAATGCTATAAAAAAACTCAATACGCCCATCTGCAATATTCCTACTCCCGCTAGCGTCGGCCACCACGACTTGAATTGGAATCGCGGCATACTTCTACCCTTTCTATCTACCAGCCATAAACCCATCATCACCGGAATAAACGCCAGCTCATGACTTAAGGTAAACGTGTACATGTCACTCTGGCCGATAATCAGTTTCGTTAAAAAATCCCCACTGCCGGCGATCATCGCCCCAGCCGCTCCCCACCACACCCAACTTTCCAGCTTCACCTTCACGTCTTTGGGCCAAGCAATCAATACTGCCCCCGCTAACGTCGCTATTATACCTAAATTCTGCAACCCTGAAGTCGTTTCTCCCAAAAACAGCTTAGCCAAGATTATCGTGGCCAACGGGTACATCGAATTAATCGTCCCCGTCAAGGCAATCTCTCCCCGAGAAATTACATAAAAGTAAATTGAGTAAGCTGCCGCCGTCAATAAAGTCAATGAGAAAATAGCTGGCAGCCTCTCCCAATTAACTCCGCCGTTAATCGCCCAGGGCACCATCATTATCAGCACAAAACCGTAAGAGATAATGTTGTTCCACAAAGGCGTAATTTGGGCCAAGCCTTTTTTGGCCAACACTGCCCCCACGCCCCAAAGAAATGCCGCCACCAG
>Ga0209541_10002970_pt1 | contig 31558 bp, 34 predicted proteins | sample RifCSPlowO2_01_FD_184027 | JGI IMG/M metagenome (GOLD analysis project Ga0209541, IMG submission 184027) | Groundwater microbial communities from Rifle, Colorado - Rifle CSP2_plank lowO2_0.1 (SPAdes) (version 2) | ecosystem: Environmental > Aquatic > Deep subsurface > Groundwater | place... | reverse complement strand
CGTTTGCATACACAAAGAATTAGTAAAGGCCGTTCGTGTTGCGGAACATGTTCACATACTTTGTCTACATTAGATTTGATTCCAGTTATTTCATATGTCTGTTTATTGGGGCGATGCAGGTATTGTAAATTAAAAATCTCTAAACAATATCCAATAGTTGAAATAGTCACAAGTTTGGCATTTGTTGGCATATTTTACAGGGTAGTTGCTATCAGTGGGGGAGACATAACAACTATTATTTTATATTTTATTTATTTTGCTACAATTTTTTCACTTCTTATTAGTATGGCTGTGTATGATATCAAGCATTTTATACTACCTTGGAGTTTAATGAAAATCTTTTTAGTATTTACATTTGTTGGGTCAATTGTTATTGCATTTTTGTCCAATAATTTATCATTTCTTAATTTTGTTTCAGGTTTTATTGTTGCATTACCATTTTGGGCTATTTGGTATCTCTCAAAAGGCCGTCTCATTGGCTTTGGTGACATATTATTAATGATTGGCTTTGGTTTTATGCTTGGTATAAATGGCGGGTATTCAGCAACTATCTTTGGTTTTTGGATTGGTGCATTATATTTTGTTTTAAAAATGATTCTTACACGCAATTTTATATCTGGTAAAACCGTTGTTCCATTTGGTCCGTTTTTAATCGCTGGTTTATATTTTACATTTCTTACTGGTATTACTCTTACTAGTTTAGTCTTGGGTATGGTATAATAGTATTATATGAATTTAAGTTTTCTCAAAAGTAAAAAAATAAATACTAAAAGGGGCCTGCCCGGTAGTGAACTTTTTTGGAGAAAAAGTTCTACTACTGGGTTTACTCTCATTGAAATCATCATTGTCATTGCAATTGTTGTAATTATAGCTGTTATGGGAGTTGGTCAATATGTCAAACAACAACGCAATGCAACAGTTGCAACTATAGCCGAAGATTTAGCCCTTAACCTTCGTCGCGCGCAATCAATGGCTATGGCTGTAAATGCAACTTCTGGAGCTTATCAAAATGGTTATGGTATATATTTACAACATTTAGGTAACCCTGGCATACCCCAAGGTGCTGATAGCAAGTCTTATATTTTATTTACTGATTTTAAAAATAGTGCTTGGGATCATGCATATTCTTATGATTCTAGTTCAAATGCTGATATTTGTGGTACTTTTACGCCTGTTGCTCTTACGAAAGAATGTATAGAAAAAATCTCAATTACTTCCGATGACACTATTAGTGGTATAGATATTTGTATTAGTGGCACTTGTACTCCATTTAGTAATACCAACGATATTTTATCTATTAGCTTTCTTCGTCCAAATCTGGATGCATATTTTTGTATAGTTTCAGCAACAGCAACACCTACAGCTGGTTGTCCAGTCCAACCACCACCTACACAAATTGAAAAAGTTCAAATTCATTTAAGTTCACTATTAGGTAGAGTAAAAACCGTTGTAGTTTATTCCACTGGTGCAATTAGTATAGAATAAAATTATGTATAAAAAAGGCTTCTCTCTCATTGAACTATTAGTTTGTCTAACGATTCTTTCAATTGTTATTGTTATTGGAATGGGGCTTTTGTTGGCAACAAATGCCAGTGTTGGGGCTTCGCGTGCGCAAAGACGCTCGATGGATAATCTTAATTTCGCTATAGAAAGCATGTCACGCTCCATTACTTATGGAACAGATTTTTCATGTAATGGCGGGTCTTCAAATAGTAGTTGTCCCGTTAATGGTTCTCCATCAGGAATAGATAATTTAACTTTTAATGGTTATTATTTATCTGGAGGATCTCCAATTCAAATTAAGTATAGTTTAGGAACTAAAGCAGTAGGCTCTAACCCAGATCTTGGCTATATTGCCAGGACTGTAAATAGTGGAACACCAGTATCTTTGACTGATGACAGAGTAGATATTCAAGAATTATATTTTTATGTTTATCATGCGGAAGATTTTGGTACTGATCCCGAGCAACCCAGGGTAACAGTAGTTATTCGTGGTGTATCAAAAGCGTCTGGGACAGATCAAGAATTTTTTATTCAAACAACTCTTTCCCAAAGAGATTTAAAATTATAATCCACCAAAATTTTTTAAAAATTATATGATTAACAAACAAAAAACAAATTTTTTCAAAAAAACTACAATGGCCTTGCCCGGTAGTGAACTTTTTTTGAGAAAAAGTTCTACTACTGGGTTTACTCTAGTTGAAACAATCATTGCTGTTGCAATGTTTATGATTGTACTTGTCGCAATTTTGTCTATTACTGTAAATGTACTTCTTGGCACTCGTTCTCAAGGCTTAAACATAACAGCACAGTATTTACTTCAAGAAGGTGTAGAATATGTGCGTAATAATCGTGATAGTGTATTAAATAATGGTTTTACTTGGGGTGAATTTATTGATCCAAATACTTCTAGTTATGGTACAACAGCTATTACACCACTGGGTAGTTGTATTGATAATCCTACTACTGTGACCGTTGTTGAATCTTGTAGTGTTGATCCACTTTATGACAAAGTTTTTGCTTGTGCTAATCGTGTTTGTCCTTATATTTTACAATTCACAAGTGGTGGTAAAACAGTATATTGTACATCAGATAGTGGTGGAGTTTGTACTGGGTCAGGAACAAAACAAACTACATTTACTCGTGAAATTTTATTAACATCTCCAAATCCAGGGGAAATGTATGTGGATGTAACTGTTAAGTGGAAAGACAATGGTGGAAATCCAAAATCAAAGACTATTAAAACTAGCTTATTTAATTGGTAATTATATGAAATTTTTAAAATACATAAAAAATAGTTGGGCTTGCACCGCGAAGCGCGAGCGTAGTGGTGGCTTTGCGATTTTATATGTCATGATAATCATTGCAATTATTTTGGCAGTATCGTTGGCTACAATTAATTTAATTTCCAAAGAAATGAGGCTGGCCCGAGTAGCTCGTGAATCTCTTGGTGCACGGTCAGCTGCAGACACTGGATTGGAATGTATGCTTATGATGGACAAAGCTGGTGCTAGTTTTTTCATAGATCCTAATGGTTCTGGTACACCAACTACTACTGTTTATTGTGGACGAGATAATAATTTAAGTGCAGTTAAATATAAAATAATACAGGGTACATATAGTTCTAGTATGTATAAATATGAAGTTGAGATAGACTATACACCTTCTTCGATACCAGGTCCTTGTTTTGAAGCTGATTTGGTAAGAGATATAAGTGGTACACCAGCCAAAACAACAATCAATATTTTTGGTTACAATACTTGTGATAGTTCAAAATTAGGGCAACAGGTTCAAAGAGGTATAATTGTTGACTATTAGACTATATTTTACAAAATATTAAAAACAGTATAATGTATATTTTGTATGGATAAAATAAAGGAAGAAAAAAGAATACAAAAATTAAGAGAGCTTTTGGCGTATCACAGGGCGCTTTATCATCAACACGACAATGCGGAGATTAGTGACGAAGCTTATGATGCTTTGGTATATGAACTTTTGAATTTAGAAGAGAATTTTCCGGAATTTAAAGATATTAATAGCCCAACTGTCACTGTTGGCGATGCTCCAATAGAAAAGTTTACAAAAGTTAAGCATAGTTTTCCCCAATATTCGTATGATAATATTTTTTCATATGATGAATTAATAAAATGGGAAGAAAAAATAAATAGGTTTATTGAAAAATCAAATTTAAAAAATAAAAATCTAGAATATATTACTGAATTAAAAATCGACGGTTTAAAAGTAATTTTAACTTATCAAAATGGTAATTTAACAAGTGGTGCAACCAGGGGAGATGGCACAATTGGTGAAGATATTACTCACAGTGTCATGGCTATAAATGCAATTCCTAAAAAATTAAATAAAAAGATAAATTTAATCGTTGTTGGTGAAGCTTGGATGAAAAAAAGCGATTTAGAAAAATTAAACAAAGAGCGTGAAAAAGATAATTTGTCATTATTTGCAAATACACGCAATGCTGCTGCTGGGTCTTTGCGACAACTTGATCCTGCTATTACAAAATCTCGAAACATACAGTTTTTTACATATGCAATTGACAAAATTACTGGGGGTGCGAGTCCTGAAACTCAAAAACAAACCTTAGAATTGTTGAACCAATTTGGTTTCAATGTAAATCCAAATTATAAAGTTTGTAAAAATGTAAATGATATAGAGGATTTTTATAAAAAACAATCTATTCTAAAAGACAAACACGAATATGGCGTTGATGGTATGGTTATTAAAATCAACAGTTTTTCTATTTCACAAGCCATTGGTTATACTGCAAAATCGCCCCGTTTTGGCGTGGCTTATAAATTCCCAGCTGTCGAGGCCACAACAACAGTTCTTGATATTGTTGTGCAAGTTGGTCGTACAGGAGCATTAACGCCAGTAGCACATTTGCGTCCCGTTCTTATCGCTGGCTCATTGGTGTCTCGTGCAACATTACATAATCAAGATGAAATAAAAAAATTGGGTTTAAAAATAGGTGATACTGTCATAATTAAAAAAGCCGGCGATGTCATACCCGATATTGTTAGCGTATTAACTAATTTACGACAAGGGAACGAAAAACTTTTTAAAATGCCAAATAAATGCCCTGTTTGTAATAGCAATGTTGCCACAAAAAAAATAGGCACAAATGAAACATCTGTTGCTATGTATTGTTTAAATAAAAAATGTTTTGCGCAAGAATTGGAAAATCTTATTCATTTTGTTTCTAAAAAAGGAATGAATATTGTTGGTATGGGGGATAAAATAGTTGAAAAACTTGTAAATGCAGGCTTGGTTGTTGAAAAATCAGACATTTATGAATTAAAAAATGGGGACTTATCAATTTTGGAAAAAATGGGGGAGAAAAGTGCAGATAATTTAATAAATGCTATAAATAAAAGTAAGGATGTTGAATTATCAAAATTTATATTTGCACTTGGTATACATCATGTGGGCGAAGAGAGTGCAATACTAATAGCTAAAAAATTTGGAAATTTTAAGAATTTACAAAATGCATCTTTGAATGATATTGAATCTATCGATGGCATAGGTGGCACAATGGCACAATCTATAGTTAGTTATTTTTCAGATACTCATAATCAAAAAGTTTTAAATAATTTATTAAAACATTTAAATATTAAAGAATTTAAAAAATTAAATAGTAAAAAATTAGAAAATAAAATATTTGTAATTACTGGGACATTGCCAGTACTTTCACGCGATGATGCTAAAAAAATGATTCTTGATAATGGGGGCAAAGTTGCTGGCAGTGTATCGGGTAATACTACATTTTTGTTAGCCGGTACTGACCCGGGCTCTAAATATACCAATGCTGTTAGTTTAGGCGTTCCTATCATCAGTGAGAATGAATTTTTGAAAATGCTATCAAATTAAGGTATACTATCTATATATGACACATGACGATATTGTACGGTTAGCCGGCTATGTAAAAATAAATGTAAATGAGATAGAAAGCAAAAATTTAATTCCCAATATGGAATCTATTTTGGGTTATATTGACCAAATTCAAAATGTAGATATTGATATAAAACAGGATGATATAAATAAAGACAATCCAATATTGCGGGCTGATATATCAAATCAAGATCAAATTAGTTTTGACTTTATGAACAATGTTCCAATGAAAGAAAATGGATATGTAAAAGTTCCTAAAGTTTTAAATAATGATTAATTTTTATGATTGATATTTCCACACTTAATATTAAAGAGCTTCACGAATTGTATATAAATAAAGAGACTACTGTTAACGAAGTTGTGTCTTTATATATGGGAAACATTATAAAAAATAATGAAAAAATAAATGCATATTTAGAAATTTTTAGTGATGTAGCAGATTATGTAAAGCTAGCTCAAGAAAAAATCGACAATGGGACCGCTACATTTTTAACAGGTGTACCAATAGCCATAAAAGATAATATGTTATTTATGGGGCACATTGCATCTGCAGGTTCAAAAATGCTTGAAAATTATGTAGCACCTTATACTAGTCCTGTGATTCAAGAATTATTAAACCAAGGTGCTATAATATTGGGTCGCACAAATATGGATGAATTTGCTATGGGTTCTTCAACCGAAAGTTCAAGTTTTGGTAATACATTAAATCCGCTTGATATTACTCGTGTCCCAGGTGGTTCATCTGGCGGGTCAGCCGCTGCTGTTAGTATGTATGGGGCATTAGTCTCACTTGGTTCAGACACTGGGGGCTCTATCCGTCAACCGGCTGCATATTGCGGGCTTGTTGGTTTAAAGCCTACATACGGCACAGTCTCACGATATGGTCTTATTGCAATGGCCAGTTCTTTTGACCAAATTGGCCCATTAGCAAAAAATATTGATGATGCTGAAATATTATACAATGCATTGTCTATACCTGATTCTATGGATCAGACTTTAGTCCCAATTATTAAAAGAAATGAATACAAAAAAGAATTTAAAAAGATAATTGGTATACCACGAGATTTTATTAAAGATGGGGTTGACCCTGAAATTATGGATGCATTTAACAAAACTGTATCAGGCCTTAAAGATATGGGTTATGAAATTGTGGATATTAAATTACCTTTAACTCCATTATCTTTAGCTGTATATTATGTTATCCAGCCGGCTGAAGTATCCAGTAATTTGGGTCGTTTTGATGGTTTACGATTTGGCTTTCACCCTGATGATGCTAATTTAAATTTAAATGATTATTATGAAAAAGTAAGAACGGGCGGTTTTGGTTTAGAGGTTCGTCGTCGTTGCATACTGGGTGCATTTATATTATCTCATGGGTACTATGATGCATATTATAATAAAGCAATAGCATTACAAAAAGCAATTAAAAATGAATTTATAAATGCATTTAAAGATGTAGATATTATAATGTTACCAACAGCGCCAGGGTTACCATTTAAATTTGGTGAAAAGTCTGATAGTCCATTGGCAATGTACTTAGAGGATTTATTTACAGCTCCGGGAAACATCGCTGGTATTCCTGGTATAACAGTTCCAGTAAGGTATAATAAAGATAGTTTACCAGTTGGTGTCCAAGCCTATGCGTCACATTTTAATGAAGAGCATTTATTTACAATTGGTCGTGATATAGAAAATTTAAATAATAAAAATAATGAGTAATAGCATTTCCATACTTCTTAATCAAATTGGAATTATTTCCGGAACTCTCTCGGCAATTTTTGCTGTTATTATTTTTTATACTATTATTCGGATGTTTATGATTCAAGCTCATGAAAAATCTCATGTTGACCATAAAATAGATGAATATCAAAAAAGAGTTTCCGACGCCGCTCGAAATCCTCGTTGGGAATTGATTGAAAATTTAATTGTTAGTTCATCTGAAGCCGATTGGCGAGTTGCCATAATCGAAGCCGATGTTTTACTTGAAGAAGCTTTAGAATATGGTGGTTTTACTGGTAATGGAATTAGCGAAATGTTAACTAATGCCGGGGAAAGGCCATTTGCAAGTTATAAATACGCCTGGGAAGCTCACAAAGTTCGCAATGACATAGCCCACGAAGGCTCTAGCTACAAACTTGCCAAAGAAGATGTAATTCGCACAATCAACATGTATCGCAGTGTCTTAGAAGAATTTGGTGTGGTGTAAATAAAAATAACCATATTAATATGGTTATTTTTATATGCGTGGCTTAGTGAACGAAATAGGAATTGCGATACAAAATCATAATTGATATATTTATCTACCAGTTTTATTTCAAGTATTCTTTTGTCAGCTCTTCAGATATTTTAGATACTAATTCTCTGGTCCCTCTCAAGACTTCCTTGTTTTGTTCATCTTGAATAAATTCAAAAGAATGACCATCAAGTGAAGGAATATTTACATATTTTACTTTAGACACGGGTTTACCTAGAGGTTTACTAAACAGTAAGTCTGGACTTTTATGTACTCCCTGCATTTGCTTACTACCATATAATTTTGAAACTCCCCCATATTCTCCATAGTGAATTTTTGAACCCAATTTTTTTTCAATCTCTACAATATCTTTCTCTTTATTATTATTGTTGATTAGCCTTGAATCATCAAAAGACAAGGTAGTTATATCGTATTGAAGTTTCAAATCTTGCAAAACTTGCACAATAAGTTTTAATGAAGCGCCACTAGCAACCACATCTTCGACAATCAATACTTTGCCATCTTTATTTTTTATACCTTCAAAAGAATTTTGCTTAAAATAACTTGTGAGTTGTTTAATTTTTTCAGTATCTTTACCATAAATATTAAGACTACGAGATCCAGTAATAAAAAAGGTTTTAATTTTTTCTTCCCTTTTTGAGGCGTATATATTATTGATAGTTTTACCTAAAATAAGAGCTGGGACTCTTCCGCCACCATCTATCCCTAAAATTGCTCCATATTTGTGATTATCTATCGAATTTCTTATCTTTTCCAAAATTCTTTGCGAATCTATTTTTACTGTCTCCATAATCAGATTTACATCCCTTTCTTCTCCAGGATCACTTTTTTCTGTATATTTAATTTCCTTAGGTAGTCCTTCGTTCATATTCAAATAATAACACAGTTCCACGTTCAATACACTCACAAAAAAACACCTATACAAAATAGCTGTTTTTCTTATGCGCGGATGAAGGGTGCTTTTCATTACATGAACAGTATACCTTTTGGATATATTTTTTCTGATTCGACAAGCTCACCATCAAAATCTATCGCAAAAGCTCGTCAGCACCCTACGAAATGTCTCCCAGACATTTCTTAAGCCGGCAAGCAAAAATCCCCTTTCGGGGATTTTCTTGCGCGGCTGAAGGGTGCTGACCCCTCGACCTCTCGCGTGCATTAATTCCAAGACTTTCGTAATGGCATGGACTATATCTTTACCATTTCCTTTATTAAAATAAAGGGTTTAGGTACTCCGGTATCTAGTCTCTACGGCGCCCCTTAATTACTTATTTTGTTTATTAAAGTATTTTTACATAAGGGTTCCCTCGGTGTTCGCATGTCCATAATATACAGATTTAGCATTCACCGATATCCCAGAGAGTTTCAATTCGCCATTTCGACGAAAAGCTGCCAATCGACAGGCGAGTGCTCTACCGTTGAGCTACAGCCGCAAATTTGTCAAAAACTTCCTTTTTTCTTTGGAGGAATAAACCCCTAGAAAGCTTGACTGTCCCATTATACATGAAATTATATAATTTCAAAGTGTCATTTCTACTATAAAGCAATCGGAAATAATTGGGTTTTGGTTGATATAACGATCCGCCAGATAATATATTTTTTAAGAGTTTAGAATGAAGTTGTTTTAGGAAATTAAATGAAGATGATGTAAACATAGTCTGTATAGTTAAAATCGGATTTTTAGTATTTTTATGAGTATAGCCCATCCAAATATTTCCATCTCCATCAAAATAACCGCGGACAAAAGAACCTAAATATTTATCTGGAACATTCGGAACAACCATATTTTTTGTTTTCTTCTCAAAAAGTCCTAACTTTCTTAAATCGTTACACATCTCTATACTACCAATTTGTAAACGATACAAAGTCTTTTCATTTATTTCCCTTTTTCTTTCACTAATTGTATGATTTGAACGGACTGTTTTTTGTATATCCTCTAATAACTTTTTATCTGTGATCTGGATACACCAAAACTGTCCCCCTCGTTTATTAACTGTTATATATCCATCAGCAGAAAAAAATCCCAGAATATAAGCCATGTCATGGGTCCATTTTTTAAAGAAATCTTTGTTTACTTCTTTATATATCGGCATACCTATATTATATACCGTGATAGTAATATATACTAACAATATACTATTTTTATATTGTGTCGACGGGAGGATGCGCGCCTCCGACCTCGGCTTTATGAGTGCCGCGCTCTAACTAACTGAGCTACGCCGACATATTCTAATTTCGAATTGTGATAGTTTGAAATCTGTCACATTTCGCCCGCCTGCAAAAGCTGTGTTTAGCATTGCGGGCAGGATTGTTGCGGAGCCCCGAATCGAACGGGGGTCCCAAGGTTATGAGCCTTGTGAGATACCTCTTCTCTACTCCGCGATATATTATTTAACCATTTTACTACTATCCTCTATTACTCATAACCTTGTTGTTATTCGCGCTATATGTTCCTTCGGAGATACCTCATTGTGTCTCCGTGATACATTATAGTACCAAATATAAGCTTATTTAGCAAGTAAAAGTATTTTGTGCTAGACTCTAAATATAATGAAAAAAATATTGTTATCAATATTTATAACTTTAATTTTTGGCTCATTATTTTATTGGGTATTTTTTGGTGGTTTGTTTTCGAATGTTTTTGGGTCTCAAGTTGTCAAAAATAACCAAAATGCACAAGTTTTAGAGCCTTTAAATTTTAAAGAAAAAGAACCTGATTATGTTGTTTTAACTTTTGCTGGGGATGTCATGTTTGACCGTGGGGTCAAAGGAAGCGTTAATAAAAATTTTAATGGAGATCTTGATGAACTTTTTAAAAATGTCAGAATAGATGATAAAGCTGGACAGTTAGAAATTTTTCAAAATGATGATATTTCATTTTTAAATTTAGAAGGTCCAGTTTCTGATGTTGGGCACAATGTGGGCAGTATTTATTCTTTTCGAATGAATCCGACAGTTATCAGTCTTTTAAAAAATCTTGGTATTGATATCGTTAGTTTTGCGAACAATCATGTAGGGGATTATACAACACTTGCGTTTAGTGATACTTTAAATCGGCTAACTTCCGGTGGTATTTTATTTACCGGAGCAGGGGAGAATTATCTTGATGCCCAAAAACCCCAAATTATAGAAAATAATAATATCAAGGTTTGCTATTTAGGATTTTCCGATGTTGGTCCGGATTGGATGCAGGCAACTGAGAAAAGTCCTGGAATTTTACTTGCCAGTGACCCTGATTTTGAAAATATTATAAAGTCTGTAGAAAGTCAATGTGACACTCTTATAGTTTCTATTCATTGGGGTGAAGAATATCAAAAACACAATGCTCGTCAAACATATTTGGCACATTTAGCGATAGACAATGGTGCGGATATTATTGCAGGACATCACCCACATGTTGTTCAAGATATAGAGATTTATAAAGACAAAGTTATAATTTACAGTTTAGGAAATTTTATGTTTGATCAATATTTCAGTGCTGAAACCATGCAAGGTCTTATTGTCCAACTCAAGGTCTATAAAACAGGGGAGATTAAAGACATTAAACAATATACATCACAACAAAACAAACTCTATCAAATCGAGTCTATTACAGAAAAATAATTGCGTAAGAACCGTTCTTGCGCAGATTTTTTATTTTGTTATAATTAAATAATGTTAAGAAAGGATCCATTTATAACTGGTGAATATTATCACATTTTTAATCGTGGTATTGATAAAAGAATTATTTTTAAATCACGAAAAGATTATGAGAGATTCATAATGCTTCTTTATCTTTCAAATTCAACAGATACTGTTCGGCTTGATGATCTTTTAAATAGACAGCATAAAACTTTTCATGAAATTCTAGTTTTAGATAGGGGACAACAATTGGTTTCTATTGGGACATGGTGTTTGATGACAAATCATTTTCATTTAGTCGTCAAACAAGAAATTGATGGAGGTATTACAAAATTCATGAGAAAACTAGGTGTTGCATATTCAATGTATTTTAATATTAGCCAACAAAGAAAGGGTGCATTATTTGGTGGTCTTTTTAAATCAAAATTAATTGGAGTTGATGACAATTATATGCGCCAACTATTTGGTTATATACATATTAATCCAATAGAAATAGGTTTTCCTAAGTGGAAAGAAGAGATTAAAAATCAATCATTAGAAATGAAGAAGTTTTTAGAAATATATCAGTATTCTAGCTATCTTGATTATATTGGAGAAAATAGGTTAGAGAGGAATATAATTAATCCAGAAAATTTCCCCGATTATTTTCAAGGTGTTCAAGAGTTTAAAGATTTTGTTGAGAATTATTTTATAGAAGAAGAACCTGCGTAAGAACCGTTCTCACGCAAATTAGTGTATTAATTGGATGTTAGAAATGATATAATCATCTTATGAGTATGTATTTTGATTTAATAATTTTTTTAGGAGTTATAGTTTTTGGAGTTGGAATTGAATCGTTTTTGTCTAAAATTTATTTTAAGAAAAATGGTATTGAAAAAAAGCATCAAATTGTACACTTTAAATTTTCTAGGTATCTATTTCTTATTTCTATTCCATTACTTGCCGTGCTTGTAATGTCATTTACTGTTAGTCTATCAATATTAAAATACTTTTTAATATTTGCTGTTCTTGGAACAATACTTGAATATTGTATTGGTTATTCTTACAAAACAGTTGTTGGGCAAAGACTTTGGATGTACAATAAATATTCGATTGCAGGGCATACAAGTTTATTGGCTATTCCTTTATGGGGATTATGTGGAGCTTTAATATATTTATTATCAAAAGCTATTAATTAAAATCTGCGTAAGAACGGTTCTTGCGCAGATGGGAATTTTTGATTTTATGTTATAATTTATATTATTTGTTAGGTGGATTATTTTTTGATTATTTACATTATTATTGGAATTATTGTTGGGGCTATTACTGGGCTTACAGGAGCATCAGGAGTTTTGATATTGATTCCAATTTTTACAACTTTTTTTAATATACCTTTGCCAATTGTACTGGGTACAAGTTTATTGGTTGATGTTATTGCTTCTGGAACAGTTTCATATTCTTATTATCGCGCAAAAAATATAAATATAAAAGAAATATTATGGATAATTGTTGGAGCATTAATAGGTGCACAAATAGGGTCATATCTTGTTGTTGAAATTTCCAGATCGTTTATTTTATTCATTTTAGCAATATGTATGGTTTTATTTGGTTTTAAAATGTTTAAAACTGGTTTGTCTAAAAATAATAATAGTTTATTTATACCAGAGAGAATATCAATATATTTAAAAAATCCAATCGGAATGATTATTATGGGATTAATTATTGGATTAGCTACTGGTATATTTGGAGCTGGTGGAGGACTGTCTGTATTTATTATTCTTTATTCTGTTTTAAGATTTGATATCAAAAAATCTATTGGTACATCCAGTTTTGTTATGTTATTAACTGCTTTATCTGGTGTAATGGGCTATGCAGAAAATAGAAATATTGATTTTAGATTAGGCATAATTATTGGTATATCAGCAGCAGTCGGAGGAATTATTAGTTCTATTTTTGCTAATAAAATTAATGAAAAAATACTAGCTCGGATTATTGGAGGATTTTTTATCTTCTTTGCACTGGTTATGGTTTTCTTAAAGATCATTCCAGAGTTTTGAAATTAGCTATATTTGAATAATATTATTTTTTCTGTATACTAGGATTGTTTTAGTCCTAATATATGGGCAAAATTGAATTTTTAGCCGTTATAGCTTAGTGGTAAAGCACGATATTGGTAATATCGAGACCGTGAGTCCGATTCTCACTGACGGCTCTATGCGCTCAATTGAACAAATTAATCAAGAAATAAATGATATTGATAACCAAATGTCCAGTGGGGATTTTTGGAGTAATAAAGAAATTGCAAATACTGTATTACAAAAATATCAAGAATTAAAGCGTGAATTAGGCGAAATTAAAAAACGCTTCTCTTCCAATGCAATTTTAACAATTTATGCAGGAGCAGGGGGGGACGATGCCGAAGATTTTGTAAGAATGTTAAATGAAATGTATGTTTCTTATTTAAATAAAAATAAATTTAAATTAAATTTATTGGATATACAAGAAAGTAAATCTGGATTTCGAAGTATTTCATATGAAGTTTCTGGAAATCACGAATCTTCCGGTAAAGTAGGAGCTTTTGGAATACTTCAAAATGAGTCTGGTGTGCATAGGCTGGTTCGTCTTTCACCATTTAATGCAAAACATACACGAGAAACTTCATTTGCATTAGTCGATATTGTCCCATTGATTGAAAATATAGAACTTGGTGAAATTAAACCAGATGATCTTGAGATTTCATTTAGTAAATCAAGTGGTCCCGGGGGACAAAATGTAAATAAAAGAGAAACCGCAGTTCGTATAACTCATATTCCAACTGGTATAAATGTGCATGTTTCAACCGAGCGTTCTCAGGAATTGAATCGTGATAAAGCTATGAAGATGCTTTATAGTAAATTAATGATTCATCTTGAAAAATTAAACTTAAAACAAATAAATGAATTATCTTTGGCTGGCAAGGTTGAAAACGAATGGGGAAGTCAGATTCGAAATTATGTTTTGCACCCTTATAAACAAGTCAAAGATTTACGCACTGGTATTGAAACAAGTAATATTGATGGTGTATTGTCTGGAGATTTGGATATTTTCATTGTTCAAGAGGGGTAGATATGATAAAATACACCTATGCTTTATTTAACAAATGTCACCAAGGTATATAAAGATGAAACTGAATCCCTTAATGATGTATCTCTTACCGTCTCCCCGGGTGAATTTGTGGCCATTATGGGCCATTCTGGGTCTGGTAAAACAACAATAATGAAATTAATATTAGCAGAAGAAATACCAACTTCTGGTACTATTTTTTATGAATCTCAAGATATTCATTCGTTATCACGCAAAGACCTTCTTATTCTTCGTCGACGTATTGGTACTATATTTCAAGACTTTCGTTTAATTAAAAATAAAACTGTTTTTGAAAATGTAGCTTTTGCTATGGAAGTAGGCGAACATAGTGATGAGGATATTTTAGAATACGTTCCTCATATATTAGAATTAGTTTCACTTCAAGATAAAATGTATGCTTTTCCAGAAACTCTTTCTGGTGGTGAAAAACAGCGTTTAGCAATTGCCCGAGCAATAATTAATCAACCAGAATTATTACTTGCTGATGAACCAACATCTAGTTTGGACCCAGAATCAGCACATTCTGTTATGCAAGTTTTGCGTAAATTATCAGATCTTGGAACAACAGTACTTATGACAACACATACCCCAGATCTAGCTCACAAATATGCTCGCAGATTTATAGAGCTTGAACATGGACGGATTGTTAAAGATGATAAACATCACACTAATAGCAAAATGCACATATAATATATGAATCGTACACTTTTACGTCGCGTTATAAAATCAGGGTTGTCACTTGCTCGTCGTAGTGGAATACTTGGAGCATCATCTATTGCAATTACAGTTGTTACATTAACAGTAATACTTGGATTATTTTTCACACAAGCACTACTAGATGCTTCAATTCGGGCCATTGAATCACGAGTTGATGTTACATTATATATTGCTGATTCTGCTAATGATGAAACAATTGCCAATATGCAAAAAAATCTTGAAGCCATAAATGAAATTAAAACAGTAGAGTTTGTTTCTAAAGAAGAAGCTTTAGTTCGTTATCGCGAAAGACACTCAACAGATGATGTAGCATTACAAGCATTAGAAGAAGTTGGTTATAACCCACTTCGTGCATCGTTTGTTATACACGCTAAAGATACTGCCGAATATGAAAGCATAATTACAAGTTTAGAAGGGAATTTAACATTTCTTGAAGAAAATAAATCTTTTATTTTTAAACCCAATTTTATCAATAACAAAGTTGTTATTGATAAAATATTATTATTGCGTGATGGTGTAAAAAAGTTTGGTTATACTTTAACTCTTATTTTCATAATAATTGCTATTATGGTTACATCTAATACTATACGACTTAGCATTTATTCAATGAAAGACGAAATAGAAGTAATGAGACTCGTAGGAGCACGTGGTTCGTATATTCGTGGGCCATTTATTGTTGCACAAATAGTTTATTCTATTATTGCCGCCATCATTACACTATTATTGTTTCTGGGTGTTACATATATATTGCGCGATTCACTGACTATATTTTTTGGTGTAGATTTATTCCAATATTATATAAATAATGTTTTAGAGATTGCATCATTGGTTCTATTTTCTGGAATATTTTTGGGTGTTATTTCTAGTTTTCTATCAGTTTCAAAATACTTAAAAAAATAATATATATGGAGAAAAAAGTAAAAAAAATCATTTTACCAATACGAAGTTATATTTTTGTAGTAGGGGGAGTAATTTCTGGTGTCGGCAAAGGTATTGCAGCTAGTTCTATAGCAAAGATTTTGCAAGACCGTGGGCAATGTGTTACAGCTGTCAAAATAGATCCCTATATCAATATTGATGCTGGTACTATGAACCCTGGTGAGCATGGTGAAGTATTTGTACTTCATGATGGTTATGAGACTGATCAAGATATGGGAAATTATGAAAGATTTTTAAATAAAGATATAGGGCGTGAAAATTATATGACCACAGGTGTTGTTTATCAATCCGTAATTCAAAAAGAAAGAAATTTAGAATATGATGGTAAATGTGTTGAAGTTGTTCCACATATCCCAATGGAAGTCATTGAGCGTATAGAAAAAGCAGGGGATAAAGAAAATGCTGATGTTGTTGTTGTAGAAATTGGTGGTACTGTTGGTGAATATCAGAATATGCTCTTTTTAGAAGCTGCTCGAATGATGAAAAACAAATATCCAAACCAAGTATTTTTTGTTATGGTCTCATATTTACCTATTCCAGGTACACTTGGTGAAATGAAGACTAAACCAACACAACATGCTGTTCGAACATTAAATGCATCAGGTATTCAACCGGATATTATCATTGCTCGGTCCAAAGTTGCAATGGATGATAAACGCAAAGAAAAATTATCAGTTTTTTGCAATATTCCAGCAAATCGAGTTATTTCTGCGCCAGATGTTAAAAGTATTTATGATATACCAATTAATTTTGAGAAAGAAGGATTGTCTGATTTGATTTGCAGTACATTATCCATGTCTTGCCCTATAACACCTAAAGATGGGGCACGCGAATGGAATAAATTTGTTAATAAAACTAAAACAATTAAAGATGAACTTCATATTGCTATTGTTGGGAAATATTTTAATTCTGGGGATTTTGTTTTGTCTGATGTTTATATTTCTGTAATTGAAGCTATTAAATATTCGAGTTTTGCCATTAATAAAAAGCCAGTTTTGACTTGGATTAATGCCTCTAAATATGAAAAAAATGGTGGATTAAAAGAATTGAAAGAATTATCTAAATTTGATGGTGTTATAGTACCTGGTTGATTTGGTTCACGCGGTATAGAAGGCATAATTTCTGTTATTGAATATGTTCGCAAAAATAAAATCCCTTATCTTGGGCTTTGTTATGGTATGCAATTGGCTGTTATTGAATATGCTCGAAATGTTTTAAAATTAAAAGATGCAAATACGAGAGAGGTTGACCCAAAATCAAAAAATCTTGTAATTACAGTTATGGATGATCAATTAAATTTAATAGGTAATAAAAGAATGGGCGGTACAATGCGTTTAGGGGCCTATCCGGCTATACTTAAACCTGGGTCTGTAGCTTGGAAAGCCTATTTTAATTCATCGAAACTTGCCCAAATATCTTTAAATACAATTAGCGAGCGCCATCGTCATAGATATGAAGTAAACAATTATTATGTTGAAATGTTAGAAAAATATGGAATGATTTTTTCAGGGCTATCTCCAGATGGTAAGCTTTGTGAAATTGTTGAATTACCAATTTCAAAACATCCATTTTTCTTGGCAACACAATTTCATCCCGAATTTTTAGCTCGGCCTCTTGCTCCACACAAACTTTTTACTGCATTTTGTAAGGCATGTAAAAATAGAAAAAAATAAATTATCTTAAAGTATGTATTTCTCCTTTACTTCCATTTTTTAAATCTGTTGCTGCAGCAATTTCAAGAACAGTAGGTATGTCGTCCGTTATAACATATAAATGCCTATCTTCGTTATTGATGGTTCCGTATTCTTCAACCAGCATTTTTTTGATTAATTTATCTACCGGATTCCAAAATTTAGTACCAAAAAGAACAACGGGTATAGGATTCATTTTCTTTGTTTGAATTAAAGTAATTACTTCAAAAAGCTCATCAAATGTTCCAAATCCACCAGGGCAATATATAGCAAGTTCACTGGAATATCGTAATGCTACTTTTCTTGTAAAGAAATAATTAAAAGGAACAATATCCGTTACATATTTATTAGTTTTTTGTTCGTGTGGAATAACAATTGTTACACCAATAGATGTTCCATTTGCGCGATATGCACCACGATTACCAGCTTCCATAATTCCTCCTCCACCACCAGTTACAATACTGTAACCCAATTCTTTCGCTAATGCATAAGCTAGTTTCTCTGTTGCTATATAGTCAGGATGATCTTCTTTAAATCTAGCTGACCCATAAATCGTAGCAATACGAGAAAATTGTTGTAATGCATCAATACCTTGTTTTAATTCTTCAGACATTTGGCATAGTTCCACCATTTCACCGTTTTTGCCATATCTGAATTCGCAAGCATTTTTAATATCGTCAACAGTCAAAAGCTTGTATTTTGTTACTGGATTTATTTCATCATTCATTACTATATTATAGCATATTTTGTTATAAATTATAATCTGCTATAATATACTAATTAAAATTAATAAATATAAAGTTATGGGAAAAGGCGACAATAGAGACAGAAAAGAAACAAAAAAACCAAAGAAAGTAAAAAAGTAAAAATCACATATACAAACAGAGCAATAGAGTCCTTGCTCTGTTTGATTTCTGGTTTATTGAATGAATAGAATTTTATGATATAGTATGGTTATTACGGAATCGTCTAATGGTAGGACCTCTCCCTCTGAAGGAGATTATCTTGGTTCGAGTCCAAGTTCCGTAGCCAAGCTAAAAAACATCCAAATAAATTGGTTTTTTAGATTTGCTACGGAAAGTATATGAACTACTTCATATACGCCTTGGACGAGAAGACCTTGAGTATATCGCACGGAACAAAGTGAGTACGATACGAAAGGTGTACAGGAATCTGTAAGATTCGAGTCCAAGTTCCGTAGCCAAATTTATAGACAAAATCCATTTATTATGGTAAATTTAAGTCATTATTAATTCATTAGATTTTATTAAAATGAATATTACACAAAGTCCAACTAGAGAAAAATTTCCGTTAAGTCGAAGAAAGATTTTTAAAAAGACTATTTCATCTGTATTAGTTTGGTTCTTTTTATTAGCTATTTATGATGCAATGCTTATTTTTGGAGCTGTAACTGGAAATGATGATGTATGGTTTCCAGCAGTTTTAAAAATAGTCTTTATTACTATTCTAGTTTTAGCTTTTATATCATTCTTAACTTATTTATATCAAAGATGGTATTTTGCAGTTTATTTTTATGACCTTACTGATAAATATATAATTATTAAAAAGGGTCCAATTACTCCTCATGAAATTACAATACCATATGAAAGAGTTCAAGATGTATATGTTGACCAAGATTTATGGGATAGAATTTTAGGAATTTATGATGTTCATTTATCTAGTGCAACGGCTACTTCGGGTATGGAAGCTCATATTGATGGAGTAAGAAAACCCGCCGCAGATGGACTTCGAGAACTTCTTCTTTCAACAATTCATGAAAAATTGAATAAAAAACAAAATGTTTCTAATATACAAACTAATATTTAATTTATGGAAAACAATCAAATAATTACAGAAAAAATTATCCAATAACACTTCGCTGGGTATTATCTATACCTTTGGTGCTTTTTTTAATAAATATAATTATATTTATTTTTGGGTATATTGATATTCGTTTGATCATTATAATGATAGCTTCGTTAGTCTGGACACCAATAGTTCGAAGTATGTTTCATTACTCAATAGGAGAAAAGTTTTTAGATATTAAGCAAGGTGTTATTTATAAAAAAACAAGACATTTGCCATATGGAGTAATTCAAACTGTTTTTGTAAAACAAAATATTTTAGATCGTATACTGGGTATTGCATCTTTATCTATTGAAGATGCATCAAATGGTGGTTTGGGCAATAAAAAGAAATCATCATTTTTCTCAACTCCAGCTGGTTATCGCAATGTGGCAGAAGCTATTGGAAGTTCAGGTAATAAAATCAATATTCCAGGTCTTAAAAAACAGCATGCAGAGGAACTAAAAAATATTATTCTTAAAAAAATGGAGGATAATTTAGCAGAAGATAGTCAATCTGGATTATAAAACACCCTATTATGTGGATAACTATATAATAACTTGATTTCTTTTATGAATTTATGTATACTAGATTCATTAACCTCACTGCCACTGGTGCAAACCAAGGGCAGTTTTTGTTTCTGTATGTTATACTTTTTATATGGAAGGAGAAAGAGTTGTAATTTATATTGATGGCGGTAACATATACCGTGCCTTGTTTAAAGAAGCTATTGTTAAGGGTACAAGAATTCCCGCTTTTGTTTCAACTGGACAAAAGGTTGATTATAATAAGTTTGTTCAATTTTTAGCAGGGAACAGAAAATTTGAAGATAAAAAATATTATATTGGTATAATAAGAGATTTTGATAAAAGTGAAAAATCTAAAAAGATGGTTCAAGCACAACAAAAATTCCTTTCCGGTTTAGAAAATGATGGGTTTAATATACAACGAGGTAAAATTGTTTATGACCATAAAATACGAGAAAAGGGCGTTGATGTTAAAATGGCGATTGATTTAGTCATAGGATGTTTTGAGAATAAGTATGATACTGCAATTATTGTAAGCTCTGATACTGATTTAATTCCAGCCATAAAATATGCTCAATCAAAAGGAAAGAATATTGAATATGTCGGATTTTCAAATCATACATCTTTAGCAATGATAAAAGAATGTGATAATCAAAGAATTTTAGGAGAAATTGAATTAGCAGGGTTTATATCATAAGATCTTACGTAAGAACCGTTCTTACGCAGGTTTGTTGATTTATCTATGTAATAGTTGTACTATTATAAAGTAATATTTATTAGACTATTTTAAGAAATTTATATGTTTTGTCAGAAATGTGGGAATCAATTAATAGAAGGATCTGTGTTTTGTTCAAGTTGTGGGCAGGGTATTGCAAGTCCTGTTAGCCCAGTTGATACAGCTAAACCAGCCTTATTGCCAGCTTCTTTAGGGAAAAGAGTGGGTAATTACTTTCTTGATATTATTGGATTTTATTTGTTTTTCTTTCTGATTTGTTTTATTGTAGGATTTTTTTCTGGTTTTATTTCTAGTATTCTAAAAATAGAAGATTTAGTTAATTTTGATAGTCTTGATTCTTTGATTTTTTCGCTATTTAGTTTTATTGCATTAATTTTTTATTATTTATCTTTCGAATATATTTGGCAACGCACACCAGGTAAATGGATAACAGGTACAAAAGTGGTAAGATTTAATGGGGACAAGCCTAAATTTATGCAAATAGTCGGTAGAACATTTGCAAGATTTATTCCATTTGAATTTTTGTCTTTTTTATCTAATAATCCTGTTGGTTGGCATGATCATCTTTCAAAAACTTTTGTCGTTCCAGCAAAATATACAAAAGAAGATATTTTAATTTTGAATTCAATAGAATCAAAAAAGAAATATAATAATATTGGGATTATTGTAATAGTTGTTATTTTTTCAACAATCTTACTCATTGGTATCTTTGCTGCCCTGGTTTTAACCTCTCTTAATTCTGCAAGAGAAAAAGCAAAACAAGCCCAACAGTCCGAACAAATACTTTAATACCAGATAGCGCCTGAGGCGCTATCTGGGGGTATGTACACTATTTAGGGGATTTTTGCTATAATAGAAGTGTATGCAATACAACATTCATCCTATAATTGTGCATTTTCCGATAGCAATGCTTTTTCTTTATTCTATTATAAAAGTTTTGCCTTTTAAAAAATGGTTTCCAAATGTTAGTTGGAAGCATATTGAGATTGTTTTACTTTTAGTTGGTGTTGTGAGTGCATTTACTGCAAGTTCAACAGGGGAGATTGCCGAAGAATTAGTTCGTCCCAATGAAGATGTATTGGGGGCGCATCAATTTTTTGCAGGTGCTTCAACTTGGATTTATAGTTTGATTTTAGTTGGAGAAGCTTTAGTATTTTTAATACCTAAATTTATTTCCAAATTTGGCTTTTTCAGTATAATAAAATTATTTACTTTTTTTGAAAAAATTCTTACTAATAATATATTAGTAAAAATTCTTGCAATTCTTGGTTTAATATCAATTATACTTACAGGGCTTTTGGGTGGGGTAATGGTATACGGCACAACTGCCGACCCACTCGCCGCCCCAATTCTGAAATTATTAGGCATTAGTTTGTAAAAATTATTTATCCCGTTAGAGATTTATTAGTTAATTTATATTGTGTATAATATTTTATGTCCAAAGTTGATTTAGTTTTAATAGTTAATAAGATGTACAAATTTTATATTTGTAATCTCTAATGGGATGAAAAATATATTTTTACATATTGAAGATCGAGCTCGGAAGTATTTTGAACAATTTCCTTTTACGCATGCATTATTAGCTGGTATTGGGGTGATACTTTTTTGGCGTGGGGTATGGGAAATTGCCGATATTAATAGACTTTCACCAATCGCTTCGGTTATTATTGGGATAATACTATTGGGTGGAATTGGGCTTTTTGTTCATACATTTGTTGGTAATGCTATAATTATTAAAAGTATTAAACACGAAATTGATATAGAGAAAGAAAACAAAGCTGAGGTTACACAAGTTGAAAAAGATATAAAAAGAGATGAAATAACATTAGATCATCTATCTAATAAATTAGATAGTTTGATCAAAAAAATAGACCATATAGAAAAACATTTGCAGTAATAAAAAATATTATGGAAAACGAAGAAAAATTTAGAGCAATACCAGAGAATGAAGATGAAAATTCTCAACATGAATCAAAAACAGAAGCTTTAAAAGCTGAACTTATTGAATATTTAAAAGAACATGGTTTTGATGATAAAAATACAAGAAATAAAATTTCTGAATGGGAAGATTCTAAAAATTTATGGAAAAAACAAGCAGAAGATGATTATTTTGGAATAATTAATCTTAATATAGAATTAGCAGAAATATTTATTCAATCAGGTTTTAAAGAAGAAGCTTTAGAGTTATTAAATTTAGAAAAAAAAGAAGCCATTGATTGTGATTGTCCATATTTAGAAAGAATAGAAGAGCTTATTGATAAATTAGAAAAAGAAGATAATCCTTAATAATTTATGAAAATAAATGAAATACTAAAATCTGATATAAAGATAAATTTTAAATATATTTTCTTAAGTAAATTAAATTTACTTAAGAAAATATATAGAAGAATCAAGTTTAATTTTAATTTTCCTAAATTTAGAATCAAAAGACATACAAAAAGATTTTTGTCATCTTTTTTAGCTTCTATACTGGGTACAATTTTAGTTTTTGGTATATTTGGAATTATTGTATTTGCTAAACCAAAATTGTTATTGCCTTTATTTGCTAAATTAGAAACATTAAATAATACAGTAGAAACTCCTGAGTTTAGTAAAAAAATTCCAAAAGTATTTGCAACAATGACAGATTTACCAAAATCTACAGATTTGCAACAAATTGATCCAATAAAAAAATTAAGTGTTACCGATGTTGTTAAAATTGCAAATCCAGCTGTTGTCTCGGTAATTATTAGTCAACAAGTTCCCAAATATGAAGTAGTGTACGAAGGCAATAGGCAAGTCTTAAGACAAAATGGTACTGAAAAAAAGAATATCGGTGGTGGATCAGGGTTTTTGATTTCACAAGATGGCTATATTATAACAAATAAACATGTTATTAATAAAGACAATGTTGATTATACCGTACAATTGTTAAATGGTAAAAAATACCCCGCTGTTATTATAGCTCGAGATGCAGTTTTGGATATTGGGGTTTTGAGAATAACTGGAACAAATTTTCCTTATTTAAAACTTGGTGATTCGGACGAACTTGAAACTGGTGAACAAGTTGTAGCCATTGGTAATGCACTAGCCGAGTTTCAAAATTCTGTATCTGTGGGTATTGTTTCAGGGCTTGGGAGAACATTAACAGCAAGTGATGGATCAGGTGGAATAGAGAATTTAGACAAAGTTATTCAAACCGACGCTGCGATTAACCCTGGTAATTCTGGTGGCCCATTGTTGGATATGTCAGGTCTTGTGGTTGGGGTTAATGTTGCTGTTGTCCAAAGTTCACAAAGTATTGGTTTTGCACTACCGATTAATACAGTTCGTTCTATCGTTAAATCAATTTTAAAAGACGGTACAATTGTGCGACCGTACATGGGTATTCGGTATTTACAAGTAAATACTGAATTACAAAGTAAGTTAAATCTTGCGTCAGATTATGGAATTTTAATAGCCTCGGGTAAAGACCCTAAAGATTTGGCAATTATTCCAAATTCTCCTGCAGAGAAAGCCGGATTAAAAGAAGGAGATATTATTTTGTCCGTCGACGGGCAGACTTTGAACGAGTCCGTGAATTTTTCTTATTTGATTCGCGGGAAGTCCGTGGGGCAAAAGGTTTTGCTTTTGGTTCTACGTGAGGGGGTAGAGATGAAGTTTTCGGTTTTATTGGAATCCGCACCTTAGCCATTTTAAGACTTTCTTTCATTGGGACATAAAGCAAAGCCAATAATACTTTTTTCTCTGTAGTATTTAAATGTCTATATTCACCATCTGGCAATCTATCAATATTTATATTCATGATTCTAGACCTATATAGGTCGACAACGCCATAATGCAATGCTTCGCACATACGACGGATTTGTCTTTTCTTGCCTTCTGTTAAGATTATTTTAAAACTATTTGGTGTTAGTCTTTCAGTTTTACATTCTCGGGTTACACTACCATCCATTCGAATTCCGGATTCCATACGAGATAAAAAAAGATCATTGTATGGTTTATCAACAGTAACCATGTATTCTTTTTCATGTTTAAATCGTGGAGAAAGCAATTTGTCTGTAATTCGTCCGTCATTTGTTATTAAGATTAATCCGTGTGAATCTTTATCCAGTCTGCCAACAGGGAATACTTTTATATTTTTATTATTCTCATCTTTAAAATTTGTGACACTTAAAATATCTTTGTCACCGGCTTCATCATTATTGGTTAAAATACCAATAGGTTTATTGTATGCAATATAATAAAGTTTTTCTTCTTTTATACCGGAAACATTTTTAATTTCAATTATATCTTTAGAATTAACATCTTGTCCCAAAACTGCTTTTTTCCCATTAACATAAACACTACCGGATTCGATTAATTCATCCGCTCCTCGTCTAGTTGTTAAACCTTTGTCTTTTAAATATTTATTTATTCTCATCATATAATTTTCTTTTATAAGTCATAATAATACCAATAGTTAATATCACACCAATAGCATAAAAAATGTGTTCAATTGACCCAATAGACAATGTTACAACTGCAACGAGTGATGCAATAAAGTATCCTACTGGTTGCATATCACGCATAATACCAAGAAGCTCTGTTTCTTCTTCTTTTATACTACGGAAAAATATTCCTTCTCCAGCAGTTTCAAGTATTATAGCTCCAATGCGTGACACTACTAGTATAATACCCCAAACAATTAATGATTTTGTATGCATCAATGGAAATACAAATGTAGCAATTGTCATAATTATTAATCCATATTGTGCTGCGCGTCTACCAGATACACCAGTATCTAATTTTTTACCTATTGGATAACCCAAAACAACAAAAGGTATTAACATAATAGTAAATAATATACCCAATGATTTATCGGGAATACCCTGAACATCTGATAAATAAATTGGTACAAATGCCACCATTAACGCATAAAAAACATGAAGTAATAATACCGATGTTAATGGCTTCCATACATTTGGTCTTTTTATAATTATCTTTAAAGATCTTAAAAATGAAACAGGCACATACGATTTATCTTTAAATTTTATTGTTGCTAGATATAAAAATACTCCAGTTATAAGAAATAAAATAAAAGTTATTTTATAAGGAGCTTGAAGTCCAGATTTGATTGTAATAATTGCTGCTAACATTGGACCCAGCATTCGGCCTATATGTTGGAGAGATATTACTAAGCCTCGAGCTCGAGCTTCATTTTTATTAAGTGTATTGTGTTCAAAAAATACATCAAAAGAAAAAGAAATTAATATTTGAGAAGCGAAGAATAATATAAAAGATATAGCAACCATTAAAATATTGTCTGTGTAACTAATACCTATTAAAGATAAAAGACCCAATATTATAGCCAAAGCTACGGTTTTTCTATTACCTAAAAATGTTATTAAATGTGGAGTAACCCATGTGGATAATATTAACGATAGTGCAGCAGATACACCATAAACAATACCAATACCTGATTGTGATCCACTAATTGTTTCAATTACTTTTGAATTAGAGTATACAGTAAAACCAATTCCCCAAGAGAAAAAGAAATATGCAATATAAAGGATTTTAGTGTAGATATTTTTTGCTAACATATATTACAAAGCAATTACAACTGGTATAACTAATGGTCTTTTAGCAGTTTTTTGAAATAATATACGAGAAATTTGTTCACCTAATGATTCTTTAATATTTTCAATTGCAATATCATTTAATGCAACATTACTATTTTCAATTGTTTTTTTAATAATTATTCTGACTTCTCGTAGTAAATCTTGATTTTCTTTTAAATAAACAAAACCTCGAGATATTATATCAGGGGATTTAACTAATTTTCTTGTTGTTGCATTTACGCTGGCAATTAATACAAACATCCCATCTTGAGAAAGCATTTGACGGTCTCGAATTACCACATCGTTCATATCCCCAACAGAATGACCATCAACCATCATCATTGATGATGGAGCTTTTTCTTTTCTTAAAATCATTCTAGTACCACTATCTATAATTTCAATTATAGAACCATTGTCTGGGACAATAATATTTTCCTCTGACATACCAAGTTCCATAGCAAGTTCTTTATGGCGAACAAGCATAGAATGATGTCCATGAATTGGGATAAAGAATTTAGGATGAGTTTTGCGATGTAGCCATTTTATATCTTCTTGATTTCCATGACCTGTAGCATGAATTGTTTCTTCATTTGTACGGTAACTAATTATATGTACTCCATGACGAGTTAAATTATCTTTTAAACCTTGAACAGCCATTTCATTTCCAGGAACAATACTTGCAGATAATACAATAGTGTCACCTTTGCGTATAGTAAATTTTTTATGGGTTTTATTTGCAGCACGATTAAGTGATGCAAATTCTTCACCTTGAGCTCCAGTCATTAAAATTATAACTTTGTTCGGTGGGTAATTATCAGCATCCTCAACTGGTATAATTGTATCTTTTTTAGGTGTAAACAATCCTGCTTGTTCACAAACCTCCATATTTGTTTTTAAACTTCTTCCATCAAGAATTACTTTTTTACCAAGAGATTCTGCAATAGATACAATTTTTACAAGACGAGTAATATGAGATGCAAAAGCCGCAATAATAATTCGTCCGGGTAATGATTTGATCAATCTCTCTAATCCTTCATGAACTTTTACTTCAGCTAATGAAAATCCTTCATTTTCAATGTTTGTTGAATCAGTCATTAATAATAATACTTTTTCTTTATCAAAAAATGCATATTCATCTTCTTCTTCATCACTTACAATACCGTCTATCTGGTCTAATTTATAATCACCAGGTGTAACAATACTACCATATGTGGTTTCTATAATTATACCCATAGAATCAGGTACTGTATGAGTTACACCAAAAAATCGGACACGAATATTACCGCATGTGATGACCGTATCTTTTTCAACAGTTTGAAAATTGAGGGGTTTTAGTTGAGGAAAATCAGTTTGTCTTTTTTTCATTAATAATATAGAAAGATTTCTAGAATATATTGGAATATCAGATCCAATTCTATCCATAACAAGTGGAATACCACCAATGTGGTCCAGGTGTCCGTGGGTTACGATCATTGCCCGAATTTTATCTTTTCTTTCCTCTAAATATGTAGTATTTGGTATCATATAGTCCACTCCTGGAGTATCTTCAGTTTTGAATTGCATACCAGCATCGATAACTATAATATCATTACCAATTTCAATAGCTGTCATGTTTTTACCAATCTCTTCAACACCACCCAATGGGATTATTCGAATATCACCATCTTTCGGGGGTGTTATGGTATGTTTGTTTTTTGAAGTAAATTTTTCTACTAGTGAAGGGGCTGAAAGTGAACGGGGTATAGTTCCGCCTTTACTACGGTTAAATTTTGAAAATTGATAACTTGCACCCAGAGTTTTTTTATTTGGATTTGTATTTCTTATAAAATTTCTTTGTATTTTATTTGTATCCGTTGTGTTATGAAAACGACTTGGTGGATTTATTGTTACTCGTCTTTTTGTGTTTTCTGATCCTGGTACTGTTGTATTTGTGTTTGGTCTATGTGGACCATTGTTTCTTTGTATTGTCATTTTTTTTTGTGATAATTATATCGGCTATTATGAGTCTTTTAATGTTTTATTTTTTTGTAAAAAAGGAATAACTTTTTCTGTTTGGAGATACCATTGTTTTATATTAATAAATCTATCATTTGGTCCATGAATTGATGTTGGCATTATAAATAATGGTTTTTCTCTGTGCGCATAAATATATGATGGAGAATAAATAAATACTGCTGGCATGTCATTATAAAATGTAGTTACAAATTTTTTCCATAAAGTATTTCTATCCTCGAGATTTGTTTCTTTTTGTAATTCTTCTAATATAGTGTCTATTTTAGAATTGGTATATCCAGAAATATTTAGGCCTGGGTGTTCGCGCTGTGAAGAATGCCAAAATGCATAAACTTGAGATTCTCGTGATACTTGAATACCATAATATAATGCTTCATAGTCACGATTTCTAATTTTTTCTTCTAAGGTTGCGCTATCAAATGATGCCACATTAGCCAATATTCCATTTTCTTTCAAAAGTACTGCTATTTCTTCGGCCCCATTTCTTAATTCTGGTGTATCTGAAGTTGTAATTGTAAAGGCAAATTTCTCTGTATTTTTTTCAGTTTTTTTGCTTCCGGGAATTATTTTTGTTATTGTTTTTTCCCAAATAGAATTTTCATTTTTTTTCCAGCCAGATCCTTTCATAACTTTTTCAAGGTCAATTTTTGCATACGGGTAATCCAATTCGAGAGCTATATTTGCAGGAATTGGTGCATCTGTTATATTTCCAAATCCATTTAATACAGAATCAACAATAGCTTGTTTATCAATAGCACTGGCAATTATTTCTGTAGCACGAGGTTGTGATAAAACATTTGAATTTTTTGTATTAAAAAATATTCCATATAATCTTGGGAATGATGCAAGTGTTACAGTGTACCCACGGTCTTGTAAATCTTTTGCATCACGAGCATTGATACTACCCAAATGATCTATTTTGCCACTTGTAAATGCATTTATAGCCTCATCCTCGTTTTCATAAAAATTAAAAACAATTTTTTTAATATAACCGTTTTCGTACCCCTTTCTTGCCTTTTCTAATGTTATAGTTTTTGGTAAATTATTTTTCGTTGTAACTCGTTTGATTTTATATGGTCCGGCACCAATTGCTTTTATATTTTCGCGAGCTTGTGAAAATGAATCAGTATTATATTTACTATAAATATGTTTTGGTAATATTCCAATTGTTGCAATATCTAAAAAGTCGGCAAATGGTTGTTTCAAAGTCATCTTTATAGTACGGTTATCAATTATTTTTACATTTACACCTTGCCATTCGACAGATTTTGGAGATTTTTCTGCTGGGTCTTTTATGCGGTCTATAGTATAAACTATGTCTTCTGATGTAACAGGTTTACCGTCATGAAATTCTATACCATCTTTTAAAACAAAAGTATATTCTAACCCATTTTTATCTATCGAATATGATTCTGCTAAATCTCCAACATAGTTGCCATCTGGTAGTCTTTTTAAAAGTCCAGAATGCACAAGTGCTGTTAAATCCTTGTCAATATTACTAATAGACAATACTGGGTTTATGAATCGTGGATTACCAACCAATCCTTCGTTCCATTGTCCACCTGCAATTGGTTGTTCAATCAAAATAACATTACGGGCTTTTATTGTAATAATAAAACCGGCAATGACCATTATAGACAATGCTGTGATAATTAGTTTTTTTTGAATTTTATTTAATGATTGAAATAAAAGGTGAGTTCCGTGTTCAATATCATGCCACTTGGATTTTAATTTAGAGATTTTTTTTAATTTCATAGAATTATATATTTATAATGTATATCTAAAATAGACTATATTAATCTTTTGTATGAAGGAAAACATTTGCAATAAAATGCAAACTTAGAACTTTATATTTTAGGATGTTTTTAATACTAATGAAAGTATTACAAGTCCGGCAAATAAAATACCGAGGATTATTGTCAGGATAAAAAGGAATTTTTCAAATCCACGACGAGTTCTGTGAAGTGAGCTATCAGCACCACCACCAAATGCGCTTCCTAAAGAAGCGTCGGATTGCTGTAGAAGTGTTACCACAACTATAAGAATCGCAATTCCGAGTATTGTCCAAGGTAGAGCAGTAACAACGAGTTCCATACAAATTTATAGTAGCATAATGGTTGAATTTTTGCAAAGACCTACATCACCTAACCTCCTTACCTCACCCCTGGCATATCTACGATATACCTTGCCCCTCTCCTGGCTGAGAGGGGAGAAAGTCGCGAAATCTTGACAAGAAAATGTAAAAGTTCTATTATGTATTCAAATTCAAAAGTCAATATTCAACAACTTAAAAAAGAAAACTAATGAAAAAACTATTTTATTTTTTGGTTTTGTTTGGAGTATCAATCTCAACAAGATCACAGAGAATGCCTCAGCCTAGTTCTTATGAAAGCAATCTGGGTGCTGGTTATGATTCTTTTAATTATGTAATTATGCATTGGCTAATTAAAGATGATTTGGTTCCTCTGTTACTAAATAAGTATATAAATAAAGATACCATCTTTGAGATGGGGGACAACATTATTTCTATGCAACTTATTTACATTAATGATTCTGTATGGAGATTGGATCTTTGTCAGCAAGCTGTTGATCCTCAAAAAGGTAGTTCTTTTGAAGAAATTTGGGAAGATTATTGGGTTAATAAAGTATCTAAAACTCTTATCGTTTCTTCAGATATCCGGTATGACTATTTTTACGAGGAAAAATTTGGATTTTGTGGTTATAATATGGGTGGCAATATTGGTTTAAAACATAGTGGGTTAAGATTTCTTTTTGATGTATCACGATACTTAAAAAAACAACAATGACAAAAAGAAAAAGGAATTTGTATGTAATTTTAATAATTATATGCACACTGGCGTCAGTTGTTGGAATCTTCGCCCTTGAAAACCAGTCTACCAATTTGGGTGGTAAAGACTTTTCGTTTGAAGCTAGTTTGATTGCAGGGTGTTTCTTGGTTATAGGGGCCATCTTAATTGCAATAACTGTTTCTGGAAAGATTATAGATTGATTTTTTTAAAGAATTAAACGCACCTCCGTTGAGGTGCTTTTTTATTTTGCCCCTCTCATTGCCAGGAGAGGGGCAGGTACAATTTTAATTGTACCGGGGTGAGGTGGCTAATATAAAA
>Ga0209541_10002965_pt1 | contig 31616 bp, 31 predicted proteins | sample RifCSPlowO2_01_FD_184027 | JGI IMG/M metagenome (GOLD analysis project Ga0209541, IMG submission 184027) | Groundwater microbial communities from Rifle, Colorado - Rifle CSP2_plank lowO2_0.1 (SPAdes) (version 2) | ecosystem: Environmental > Aquatic > Deep subsurface > Groundwater | place... | reverse complement strand
ACCGGTTATTCGTCCCCCCCCATCATCGATATTCTCAATCCAGACATTTTCTGTGGTCGATTCCTGGCCGGAGCAGAGGAATTCTTGGGCGTCGCTGCTGAGGTAAACGTCTTTTACTATCATGGAGACTTCCTGATCGTTAGAAATGAGAACGGAAGCTACATTAGAAAATGGGGCAATGGGCACTTTGACGTGCATAAATTGCTCGCCTTCGGGAAAGAGCGGCCGGCTGATGATGTCGCCTAAAACATTTTTTTTGAAATAAGAAGTGCCGTCTATCCCAAAAATCTCTACAAAGAGGGACAGCGGCAACTTCTCGTCAACAAGCTCTTCCTGAAAATCAACCAAGAAATTCAAGTACTGATAGCCGGTAAAGTCCAGCAAAGCTTCTTCGCCGTAATAGAGGGTATAATCGGGATCGTTGGCAAGAATCTGAGCATTACTGCCTGCGGATTGAACGGGGAGGGTAAATAATCCTTGCCCTTTCTTCCGGATTTTGCCGGCCCCATTCTCTGCAGCAGCGACTTCTTTCACACACTCCGCCCAGCTCCAGTGATTCCCTTCTTCGTAGCAGAAGAAACGATTGCTGGTCTTGAGCAGGGTGTCATACGTTTCTCCACCGGAAGGACGGACGCTGGATGGAGTCTGGTCTAAAGAGCCTTCGTTCGTTGCATTACAGGCATACCACTGCGCGCCATTGGAAACGACATCGTACGGTTCCGCTACTTTTTTTACAGTAAATATCTTGAACTGGCCATGGGGTGCATCTACCCATTTCCAGCCGGTTCCTGCGTCGAGTATGCCGGCAGTAGCGTCATCGTCAAATCCCACCAGGCTTTTATCGCCCGTCAGGCAAATGGCCTGGCGGCCGGCTGCTTCCGTATCGTCTGCGATGGCGCCTAAATCGGCTAAGCCGTCATCGCCGCAGCAGTTGTTGCCGGTGGAAGAAGAGAGCCAGTCGTACTTTGCTTCACAGGCTTCGCTTCCGGCGAAGTCGCAATCGTCAGATTCTTCTGGAATAGAGTTACAAGTGTTCTCTTTTCCGTCGTCGCAGACAATTTCGGCAGGAACTTCACAAGTTTCCCCTCCCGTTATTGCATCGATCGTACACGCATATTGGGGATGAACAGCATTATCATGCGGAGCGCAATCGGCATAGTCGGGCACGCCATCGCCGTCAGCATCTTCTTGGCTCAACGTGTCGAGATCCTCCCAAAGGTAAGCACCGCTGCTATCCCACAAGCAAAGGAAAGTTTTGGCTGCATCTCCGGTTCCAAAAGTAAATTCCTCTCCAGTAAAACCGAAAGCACACTCGTGCCAATATTCATCAGGCGCACAGAGCAGCTCTTGAGCAGAAGAAGTCATTATTCTTTTCCCAGATCCTCTTTGCTTATCGAAATCTTCACGATCTTCAAAAAAGCTACGAACATTGTCATCGTCATACTCTAAATTAATAATGTTCCCAGAATCATCCCGTATGTTCAAAGCCCTATCAGGAACATACCCGATATGACTACCGATGGTAGCGGCTTCCCAACCACAATCAGCGTTCAAAGCCCCATCAAATTCGACGACGTCGACATAACAGCCCGCACCGCCGTAATTTGTACTGTGTGGAAAACCTTTTGGAAGCTCTTTATCATCAGTTACGCGACCATTTTCTGGGTCTCCATCACAACCCGCGAGGCCCCCTAGTTCATAGTGCGTTATCCGCAGTAAGTCATCACAATCATCCGTTCCATCACAATCTCCGGCCCATCTAACCATTTCATACGATGGAGAACCAACCACCCCCGCACTGCTCAATACCAACAGAACTACAAGTATCAGAAGGCCTCTTTTTACGTCCATATCTAAAAAAGAATCAATTCTTTAATATTTATAAATCTAGCGTCAGCCCCTCACCAATGGTCTGGACGGCGCACATCCATATAATCCAGCCAGCAGGTGTTGGAAGTGGTGCCAGCTTCATCCCAATAGCACCAGAAGAGAATAAGGTTATAGAGGCCGATGCGCGCCATGCGGCTCGTAAGCACTTCGCGGTTGTCGATAGCCAGAGTGACGTCCATCCACGTTTGGTGGTAACTGTCAGGAACGGTTTCCATGCGCATGGTATACACGTGCCAGTCGAAAGGGTCAATGCCCGTCTGCACTTCTTTAAGGACAGTTGGTCCAAGACCATCCCAACAGGCAGCAACGCCATCATTTCTGATCTGGCAGATGTTACTGGAAAAGACCATCTGCACATTATCCATCCGGGCGACGTATGTGAGCACCACTGAATGCTGTTCATCGATGAGGGTGCGATCATACCGCTCTCGGGATTCTATAGAGCCTTCACCCATCTCCACGACGCCATCTTCGAGAAAGGCGTCGGTGCCGCCTTTTACTCGCCATTGGCTCAGGGAATCGAAATTGTCAGAGAAAAACAGCTCGCCTTCCACACAATAACCGTCACGGCAACTGTCGTATAAGCTACAGGTGGCGGGCGTCTCCTGATCCAAGATGCCGCAGCTGTCCACAGCATAAGAAAAACGGCCAATGCAGGCCCTTTCTGCCTGGGGCTCACAGCGTTGTTCCGGAACGGGATTTTCACGCTCTTCCTGAGCCGAAGGATCGATGCACGTGCTTTCATACCAGATGCGGCCTTCTTTGCAGGAAGGGGCTTCGGCAGAAGGAGCGGGAAGCATCTCGTCCGTACACGCCAACGCTCCACTCAAAAGCAAAGCAGCTAATCCCGTTAATATTTTCATCACCACTACAAAGAAGCAAATTATTTATAAACTTTGTGGGGGAAAACGGCAAAAGCCTCAAAACCAATCTTCCGGCCCGCCGCATTGATACCAGCCGCGATGCCCTTGCGACGGCTGGCAGGGCTCATCCCGGCAGAGGCAGTTTTCCGCTTCTGGAGAAATCGTTGCATAACAAAAAGAGCCCTCCCCGGGTAAAAAACCTGCAAGGGAAGCAGGCCCAAAATAGAACGCATCGTTGCAGGGATCGACTTCGCCCAAGGCATTGTGAAAGCGCAGCTGGACGCCAGATTCCGGGACCAGGAACGAGTAGTTAGCTGGGGAACAGGAAATGCCAGCAAAGTCATCAGAAACATAATCAATTTCTGTGCGAGCATATTCTTTACAGTCCCGAGAAGGCTGGAAAAAATGTTCTCTTGACAGCTCTTCCTGCGCAGCACCTCCACCGCCTTCCATCTCTTCATTGGCAAAGGGGCGATAGCGCCATTCTATCGATGAAGTTTCTTCAAAAGGGCCATCAGGGGGAGTGCCGCAAGCTCCCGTTAGCGCTAGGGAAAAGAGCATCTTTTCCAAACAATGTTTCATGCTGTCGAGGGGCGCCATCTTTTTCTTAAATGTTGTTTAACTGAGTCTCAGGATAAAAAAATCTTCTTCAACAGAAATCTAGATAGCTCGGCCAATCGATAAAATGACAAAGATGCCAGTAGTGTTCAGGAGGTAGGAAAAAAGAGAAAAAACTTTTGTCGAGAGGGTTCGGGTGGCGGCTAATAAAGAAACACCAATTTCGTCGGGCAAAGGGGAAGCGATGATGAAGCCGGCTACAATAGCAATAAGGTACTTTTTCAAAGTCTTAGGAACGGCATGATTTAATCTTCTCAGGGGCGTTTCTTGAGAGAGCTTCTCTATCTCACCAGCAAAAGAACGCCGGATTAGTTTAAAAATCAGCAAATCGCCTATTAATGCCCCCAAACCAGCGATAAATCCAGCCAAAAAAATGTTTTGCTCGCGAGAGAGAATCAGCAAAATAGCCGTGGCGGGAGCCGCCGTAAAACCATAACTAAACAAAATTCCCGTGATAAAAGTTCCGAGATAGCCCAGCTTTACAAACAAAGTATGAAATGGCAAGAAGTCCCGTCCCGCAAAGAGAATATAGGCGATAATAAAAGTAAATGCCAGAAGAAAGAGCTTGGGATATTTCAGTTTAGGCCACATTTTCTTTGGTACAGGTGACTATAACACACGCTCAGAAAAAAAATGAACTATAAAAAAGCTCCGCCGAAGAAAGCCCTAAAAGCGCATTTTCTCTAACAGCCGGAAAAATGTTTCCAAGTCTTTCCGGGAACGCATCTCTTCTTTTCGCTGCGTAAAGCTGCCGAAAAACATTTTCACTTTATACTTCGTGCACAAGCGGATATTGAATGCCATCCGGCGTAACAGTACAGCTTTTTCTCGAGCGTTGAGAAGCTCAGAAAAAGAGAAAGCAATAGTCTTGCCCCGTTCCGCAGCAATCTTGCAGAGGATGTGGTCCAGACCACTCTTCGGATAATGAAAGCTGTCCCGCTCATACAACTGCTCTAAGCCATAAACCATATCAACCGGAGTCTTCTCCAGCACAAAACGGAGCGTTTCTGGATCACTGGATTTATAGACGCTGAGCAGTTTCCGCTGCTGAGCTTTTTTCATGTCTTGGAGGAGAGCTATTTTCTTCTCCCCGCTCGGATGAACAAAATCCTGTCCTAAAAAAAAAACCTTGGAAAAGCCCAAAGACTGCGCCAGTTGTTCGATTGCTTCATTCTTTTCCAGAAGCACTACATCCGTCGAGGTATTGATAAGCATGATGGGGAAGAGAAACACATTCCTTTAAAAAGATTTATAAAACAAATGCTGAACGAGAACCTTATCGAGCCACTAGGGTTCGGGAGAGTAGGATGAACATCACCGTCATTCACGAGAGAAAGCAGGCTACAGAACATATACAGTTTGCAGGAAAATCGGTCTTCGAACTTCTTCAGAAGATAAACGTCAGCTCGGAAGCGGTCATTGTCGTCAGAAATAATGATGTGCTGACGGAAAACGACCTTCTTAACGATAATGACGAGATACAGTTATTGAGCGTGATTTCGGGGGGATGAAGATGGCTTGCCACAAATGTGCAGAAAAAGCGGTAATAGCCCTCCAGCATGGTGAGCTTTGTAAAAATCACTTTCTCAGCTATTTTGAAGAGAAAGTCTTTACGACGATAACAAAACATGATCTCCTGAACAGAAAGGATACAATTGGCATCGCGGCCTCGGGAGGAAAAGATTCGCTTACGGTTCTGTATCTCACCAAAAAGTTCCTGAAAAAAAATCAGTTCCCCAGCCATTTTTTTGCCCTCATCATCGATGAAGGCATCGCCGGCTATCGGGAACATACGCTGAAAGACCTTGAAACGTTCTGCAAAAAACAGCAGATTGAACTCAAAAAAGTAAGCTTTCGGGAAGCTTGGGGGGTCACTCTCGATGAAGCCCACCCGAAAATTAACAAAGATACCAAGAAAAAGCCCTGCACCATCTGTGGCGTCTGGAGAAGATCTCTCTTAAACCGACACGCTCGGGAGGCAGGAGCCACCAAGTTGGTGACGGGACACAACCTCGATGATGAGGCGCAAGCGATTCTCATGAATATGTTTAAAGCCAATGTCGGCTTAGCCGCATCTCTAGGGCCGAAGAGCGGCATCGAAGAGCGTGAAGGCTTCGTGCCACGGGTCAAGCCGTTATACTTTTGCACGGAAAAAGAAACCCGGCTATATGCTTTCCTGAAAGGCTTCACCGTGAACTTTGCAGAATGCCCGAATGCCCGGGAAGGATTTCGGATGGCTATCCGAGATTTTCTGAATGATTTTGAAGGGAGATATAAAGGAACAAAACAAGGCATCGTCAATTCCTTCTTGGAGATCCTCCCCTTGCTCAAAGAAAAAGCCCGGCAAGACACGGCGCATCCCCAGGCGTGCGAGCGGTGCGGAGAGCCAGCCCGGCAGATGGTTTGCCAGGCCTGCGCTTTGCAGGAGGTGCTCCATGCCCCCTGAACGCTATGCCCGGCAGCTGGTCCTGCCGGAAATCGGAGCAAAGGGACAGAAGAAACTTGCTCAAGCAGAAGTGGCCATCGTCGGCTTGGGAGCCTTGGGAACCGTAACAGCCGAACTGCTGGCTCGGGCGGGCATTGGAAGATTGATACTCATCGATCGGGACGTCGTCGAAGAGAGCAACCTGCCACGGCAATTTTTGTATGCCGAAGAGGATATGGGAAAGAGCAAAGCACGGGCAGCGGAAGAACGATTAAGAAAGATAAACAGCTCTATAACAATCGAGGCAGAGGCCGTCCATCTAAATACAGCGACATCCCTCATCTTGAAGAAAGCTGATCTTATCATGGATTGCACCGATAATCTTGCAACGCGCTTCTTCCTCAACGACTTTTGCAAGAAAGAGAGCAAAATATGGATCTATGCGGCCGCAGTAAAAACTGCCGGCTACGTCATGCCGCTCTTCCCTGGCGGGCCGTGCTTGCGCTGCTTTCTCAAAGAAAAGGTCGATTTGGAGACCTGCGCCTCAGCAGGGGTGCTGAATACCGCCACGAGCACCATCGCCGGCCTGCAAACGACCCTGGCACTCCAAATACTGCTGAACCACAACGTTTCGTCGAAGCTTTATTTCCTCGACATATGGCAACTTGACCTAAAAACGCTCACCATACAACAGCAGAAAAACTGCCTAGCTTGCCAGGGGACGTATCCAGCCCTCGAAAAGAAAGAAGAAGCTCTGCTCCTCCGCTTTTGTGGTGAGCAAAAGTACCAACTTTCTGGAAAAAAGAAAGACTTGGCCCTCATAAAAAGGCGTTGGGAAAAGATAGGGAAAGTGTTCTTTGAAAAAGACGCTCTTCATAGAGAAAACATAACCCTTTTTGCAGATGGAAGAGCCCTCATAAAAGCCCGTTCAGCAGAAGAGGCCTTTGCGCTCTACGACCAGTACGTAGGAAACTGAAATGAAATTTATAAAGGAAATGTTTAAAAACTCTCCTCGTCTTTTTAAACTAAAGAATTCATAGGGGGTAACAGGCATGGCTAAAGGAAAAGAAACCAAGAAGGAAATCAAGATTGTAAATATCGTCGTTTCTACCGGTTTGGAAAAAGACATCCCTCTTGAAAAAATGGCAGCCACGCTGCCTAATACGGAATATAATCCTGAGCAATTTCCTGGCCTGGTCTTACGAATAAAAGAGCCAAAGACGTCTGCGCTGATATTTTCCAGCGGCAAGGTGGTCTGTACTGGCGCTCGAACCCTGGAAGATGTGGAGAGAAGCATCCAAAGCATTATCCGCAGCCTGAAGAAGATTAATATCCATGTCACCATCAAACCTAAAATCACGGTCCAGAACATCGTCGCTTCGGGCAGCATTGGCATGGACCTGAACCTCAATATTCTGGGAATAAAGCTCCCGCACACCGAATATGAGCCGGAGCAGTTTCCCGGCCTGGTGCACAAGCTCAAAGGAACGAATGCAACATTCCTCTTGTTCAGCAATGGAAAAATCGTCTGCACGGGAACCAAGACAGAGCAGGCAGTGCATGAAGCGACGGACAAGCTCATTGAGAACCTGAAAAGCATTCTCAAGAAGCCGTAGTTACGGTTCGCCATTGCTAGGAGGCTTGCCTTTTGAAGCTGCTTGGTCTTTTTTTCTCTCTCAAAACTATAGTGATGGTCATGAATTTCGAGCATGATTGGCCGCCATTATATACCGAAGGCATAGCCTTCATGTATATCTCCATCCGAAAACCTATAATTTAATATAGGTGAGAATTTCGTAAAGAAGAGGGGGTTGGTCTGTGGAAGTCGAAGAGCAGATACGGGTCTTTCGGGAATTTATCGAACATAATTACTACCCCCAACTCCTCGAAGCCGTAAGAAAAGGAAATGCTTTCCTCACCTTAGATTTCACCGAGCTTATTAAATTCAACACAGAAATTACCGAAGAGATTCTCGAAAAGCCCGAAGAGCTGCTCAAGGCTGCAGAAGTGGCTGTAAAAGAATTCGACCTGCCCAAAAAGACCGATAAGTTCGTTATCCGCTTCCGCGGCCTGCCTGAGTCCCAAAAAGTGTTCATCAGTGAGATTCGCAGCAAGCATTTGAACAAGCTCCTCTGGATGGAAGGCATTGTCCGCAATAAGACGGAAGTCCGCCCGCAGGTAACGACGGCACGCTTTGAATGCCCCAGCTGTGGAAATATTCTCACCCTACTGCAGCTGGACAAAAAGTTCAAAGAGCCCACCCGCTGCAGCTGTGGGAGAAAAGGAAAATTTAAAGAAATTTCTAAGGAGTTGGTTGATGGCCAGGGCTTAGTTCTCGAAGAATCTCCTGACGAGCTCGATGGGGCACAGCCCAAGCGGATAAACGTTCTTCTCAAAGACGACTTGGTTTCTCCTATTTCTGAAAAAAAAAGCAGTCCGGGATCCCGGATGCGCCTGGTGGGCTGGGCGGCAGAAGTCCCCATCATTCTCCGGACCGGGGGACGCGCGACAAAATATGACCTCATCATTGAAGCTAATCATATTGAGCCGATGGAAGATGATGCTTTAGAGAGAGGCCTGAGCGAGAAAGAAGAAGAGGAAATGAAGAAAATTGCCCATTCTCCAAACCCCATCCGGCTCCTAGCCGAAAGCATTGCGCCGTCCATTTTTGGCCATGACAAAGTCAAAGAAGCTTTGGTCTTGCAATTGGCAGGTGGCTGCCATAAGCTGCGCCCCGATGGTGTTCGCACGAGAGGCGATATCCACGTCCTTCTCATTGGCGATCCGGGTAGCGGAAAAAGCCAGCTGCTGAAAAGGATTAGTAAAGTGGCTCCCAAGGCGCGCTATACTAGTGGCAAAGGCGCCACTGCCGCAGGCATTACAGCAGCAGTCGTCAAAGATGATTTCCTCGGCGGCTGGAGCCTGGAAGCTGGAACGTTAGTCTTAGCCAATCAGGGTTTTGCTATCATTGACGAGATGGATAAGATGGGAAAAGATGACCGTTCCGCGCTGCACGAGGGCTTGGAACAGCAGCAGATCAGCATTGCCAAAGCGAATATCCAAGCGACGCTCCGCTGTGAAACGACAGTTTTAGCAGCAGCCAATCCCAAACTCGGCCGCTTTGATCCCTACGATTTAATTGCCAATCAAATCGACCTGCCGCCGACGCTCATCAATCGTTTTGATCTCATTTTTCCTATTAAAGACCTGCCAAATAGAGAAAAAGATGAGCAGGCTGCTTCTTTTATTCTGAAGCTGCACAAGGATCCGGAAGAAGATAAGGCTAAGATTTCCTCTGATTTGCTCAAAAAGTTTTTCGCGTACGTGCGAAAAAGGATGTTCCCAAAAATTACTGATGCGGCTATCGAAGAACTGAAAAGCTATTATGTGAGTATGCGAAACAGCAATATTGGCGAAGAAAGTGGCATCAAAAGCATTCCTATCACTGCTCGGCAGCTGGAAGCTTTGGTGCGCCTGTCGGAAGCTTCTGCCAAAGTTCGCTTTTCAAAACAGGTGACGAAAAAGGATGCCCAGAAAGCCATCGAGCTTATTGATTATTGCTTGAATCAAATTGCCAAAGACGCGGAAACGGGGAGAATTGATATTGACCGCTTGAGCAGCAAGATTACGGCAACCCAGCGGAGTACCATGAGCATTATTAAAGAGATTATTCATGCACTTGAAGAGCAGCTTCAGAATAAAGTTGTTCCCGTGGAGCAGATTAAAGAAGCAGCCAAAGAAAAAAACATTGCGGAAGAGCAAGTTGATGACATTCTGGAAAAACTGCGCCGCTCCGGCGATATTTTTGAGCCCAAACGAAACTTTGTGCAATCCTTATGACTTCCTACCAGCGACATGTCGCCAAGCGAGTACTGCTGCGGGATATTCAGGAAGGCTCTTTTATGAATGCCCAGGCTGAAGAGCCAGATTACCTGCTCACCAGAACAGAACAAAAAATTGTTCGTTGCCAAATTATGGGCATTGTTGTTGGCAAAGAGCAAATTGGATCCATGGCCAATATACTCCTTGATGATGGAACAGGAAAACTAATGGTACGATTTTTTGAAGAAAATAAGATTTTTGAACGCGTGACTATCGGCGATTGCCTGCTGGTTATTGGCAGAGTTCGCGTCTATAATGAAGAAAAATACATTAGCGCCGAAATAACCAAAAAAGTTGAGCCGCGATGGCTGCAAGTGAGCGCTTTATACGAAAGAAAAAAAATATCTTTGGAACCAAATACAAAAAAAGAAGCAGGAGGAGAAAGTGACAAATCCCAGCAGCAAGAAAAATTTCAGGAAAGAACAGACAAAGAAGAATTCGAGAAAAAAAAGATCATGGCTTCTGAAGATAAACAATTTAAGAACAGCTTGCAGGAAAATCAAATAAAGCCTTTCGAAGAAATGATGGTCGAGGAAGACCAAGAAATTCCTTTTCAAAAATTAGTTCGGCTTATCAAAGAGCTGGATCAGGGTGATGGAGTTGCTATAGAAAATCTCTTGGAAAAATCTTCATTAGATCATACAGAGCAATACATACAACAGATGCTGGAACGGGGAGATATCTTTCAAGTGCGACCAGGAAAAATAAAAGTGTTATAAAAAAAAATGTATGAAGAAATATAAATCTCATGCATTTTTCGCCCCAGAAAATCAGCTAAAGAAAAGGGGAGTGACATAAACTTCGATAATGCTGCCAACCATCAGCAAGCCTAAGCTAATAATTACCAAATCAAGCGCATCCAGCAAAACCCTATTTTCTTTTAAGTCATGCTTGATAAGGGCAATGGAAATAATGCCGCCGGCCAGCCCACCCACAAAATAAGCGGCAATCTCAAAGAAGCCATGCGTCATGTAACGTAAGAAGCCCAGCGCTGAACTGGTAAAATAAACAGACAAGGCGGGCAAGCCCACTAAAGCGGTAGCTTGCGCTAATTGATTTTTAATAAAAGATCCTATGGCTGCAGCAATGACTGAAGCATTCCACGTTAAAATAAAAAGCGCCCCTGTTCCATAGAGAAAAGAAAATATTAAGCAAAAGAAAAGAACTTTGAGATTATTCATAAGAATACGGGTAAAAAGGGTAAATTGCGTAATACTGCCCTGTACACTATTATTCACGTTCACAATGGCCCCTTTTTGCAGAGAAAAAACAGTTTCCACAATCTTTTCAGGAAGAAAAACATAAGAAAAAGCCAAGGCAGCCGTTATGCCTAAAAAGAGAACCATAAAAAAAATAAGCACTTTGGTATGCTCTTTAAGAAGAAAAAATTCTTTGGTGTACTTTAAATCTAACTCTTCTTCATGCTTGATAAGAAGATAAATCATAGGTAATAAAGCAAAAACAATCAAAAAAACCATTAAAATGCCTGCCACTTCTTTAAAGACCAAATAAGAAAAAAAAAGGCCGATGAGAGAATAGACAAAACCCGTAGCAAAAACCTGCCAAAGCTTCCTGCGAATAAAAAAAGGGTTAAAAAGGAGTTCTAAGACCATAGAAAATCTCATTCTTTAAAATTATTTAAATGTTCTTACTATTAAGAATATAAGTTTTGAAGAAAAACAAAGGAACACCCGTTGATTTCCTATGGAAAAATGTTTCTCAGAAAAGAAATGAGAAAAAGAAAAGCCAGAGTTGTTCATCTATTTGCTCAAACTAATGATTTTCTAGCTTTTTTTATGTAAAAAGATGAGAATAAATCTATTTTCATTTTAAAATAATCTAATTATTTTTCAAATTTTATCTAGTTTATATCATTTACTTTATTTATGATTATTGTTATTAATCATCATTATTATTATTTTCCATATAGAAAATAAATAAATAATAAAAACATGATAATTATTACAGAAGTAAAAAAAGAAAGTATAAAGATATAAAAATTGATAACAGAAAATTGATAACAGAAGATTGACAACAAAGAAAATGTTTATGTTTCAAAAACAAAAATCTATTCTTTTTCCCATTTTCTTAAATAATATTTAATAGTTAAATGTATACCTATAGATTACTATATTCAATGTTCCTATATCTTTATTAAGAAAAGAAATTATTTTTCTTTATAATTTTCCATAGGAAATGAGGGGGTCTGGCGATGAAAATAGGCACGTTTTTTGAAAATTTTTTGAAGAAACGCTCTTTATTTAGTAATAAAGCTGTTCTTTTTCCTTCCTATGCTCCTGAAGAAATAAAATATCGTGAAGAACAATTGGAACAGATAGCCAATATTCTGGCACCCTCTCTTCGTTTGGAAAAGCCTTCCAATCTTTTTATTTATGGGAAAACAGGGACGGGAAAGACCATTTCAGTTAAGCACATTTTTTATTCCTTACAAGAAACAGCGGCTAAAAACAAAGTGAATCTCCTCTGTATATATGTGAATTGCAAGCTAAAAAGGGTAGCGGATACAGAATATCGCCTCATTGCCCAGCTTCTTCGGGAATGTGGCAAAGAAGTGCCCGCAACTGGCCTGCCCACAGACGAGCTTTATAATCTTTTTTATACCGCCCTTGACGAAAAGCCACAAGTAGTTCTTGTGGCGTTGGATGAAATAGATCAATTAGCCAAAAAAATAGGTGATGAAATATTTTATAATCTCACGCGGATTAATGCGGAGCTGAAACAAGCGCAAATTAGCATTATTGGCATTTCCAATAGCCTCTTCTTTTCAGAAAATCTTGATCCACGGGTCAAAAGCAGCCTTTCTGAAGAAGAAATCATTTTTCCTTCATATAATGCTCTCCAAATTCAGAACATTCTGCGAGGGCGCGCCGCAGGAGCTTTTCGGGAACAAGTCATACAGCCAGGCGTTCTTGAAAAAGGAGCAGCGTATGCTGCCCGGGAACACGGCGATGTCCGCCGGGCCATTGATGTTCTTCGCATAGCCGGCGAGATCGCCGAAAGAGAAGCTTCTTCAGTCGTAGAAATGCAGCATCTGGATAAAGCGGAAAAGAAATTAGAGTCCGACCGCGTTTTTGCTGCTGCTTTGCAGCAGCCCCAGCAATTTCAGCTGGTTTTATATGCCATCCTCCTCATTGCTCCCCAGAAAAAAAACGTTTTTACGGGTGAGATTTATGAGGTTTATCAAACGTTATGCCATAAAAAAAATCTCAATGTTCTTACCCAGCGCCGGCTTTCCGACATTCTGGCCGAATTGGACATGCTGGGCATCATCACCGCTAAAATCATTTCGAAAGGCCGCTACGGCCGCACCAGAGAAATTTCCCTTTCTCTTGATGATACTATAATCATAACCTTACGGGAGCTCCTGGAAAAATCCCTTCATCTTGAATAGCGCTTTTTGTTTCCGTTTCCTCATTGTCTCGATTTGTCCCATGAACCCTGATGAAGACAAGCAAAAAAAGCTGCAAGCACTCATCACGCAGCTTCTCGAGCAAGGGATTTTGCTGAGCCCGGAGCTTCTCGCAGAAGAAAATAGAGACCAGCTTCTTGAAAAAATTCCTTCTTTTCTTGCTGAGAAAAGCTCTGCAGCCCAAAATTGTCCGCTTATCATCACTCCTGATACTTTTTCTCTAAAGCCAGGAACCGTTCCTGCTTCCCCCCTTTTTGTCCCATCAGCTTCGGAATTAACGCCTCCTCTTCCTGCCGTTTCTTCCGAACAAGCTTCCCGCCCAGCGCCTGCTTCATCACTAACTATTTCTATCTCCTATGAAAATATTCCTCAGAAATATGCACCGGCCCATTTTACGGCTCTCTTTCTTTCCCGCTACCGTTTTTTAGAAAACCTGCTGCGGGGGCGCCGGGAATTGCAAGGAGTCATAACTATTTGTCGGCTTCTGGAAAAAAAAGATAAAGATCGTATTTCCCTTATTGCCCTGGTGACGGAAATCAGTGAAACAAAGAAAGGGCATCTTCTCCTCACCGTCGAGGATCCGACGGGAAAGCTTACCATTCTTGTTTCCCAGGAAAATAAAGCGCTGATGGCTACAGCAAAAGAAATCGTTCCTGACGAAGTTCTGGGCATTCTGGGCACGGCCCAGAAAGACTTCTTTGTAGCAGAGGATTTTTTCTGGCCGGACCTGCCCCTGCAGACGGAGCTAAAGAAAAGTGATCAGGATCAATCAGTGGTTTTTCTCTCGGACATCCATGTTGGCTCCAAGCTGTTCCTGGAGAAAGAATTCAAAAAATTTCTCCAATGGCTTCGGGGAGATTTTGGCACGGCCGAGCAGCGGGAGATGTCTAAAAAAGTTGCCTATGTGGTTATTGCCGGCGATGTGGTTGATGGAGTGGGAATTTATCCATCCCAGGAAGAAGAGCTGGCCATTACCGACATTCGCGAGCAGTATCGGCTTTTTGCGCAGCTGCTCACCGAAATTTCTCCGGACAAGCACATTGTTATCTGCCCGGGCAATCACGACATGGTCCATCTTGCCGAGCCCCAGCCGATCTTTTACAAAGATATTGCTCCAGAGCTCCATCAGCTTCCGCACGTAACCCTCGTCACGAATCCGGCCGTTATTACCATCGGGAAAACCCCCGCTTTTTCCGGCTTTGACATTTTGATGTACCATGGGTATAGCTTTGACTATTACGTTGCCCAAGTCGAAGCGCTGCGTAACAGGGGGGGCTATCGCCGGGCTGATCTCATCATGCAGTTTCTCCTGAAGCGTCGGCATTTAGCCCCCACGTTCGGCTCCACGCCCTACTTCCCTGGCCATAAAGAAGACCCCCTGCTTATCAGAAAAATTCCTGACTTCTTTGTTTCCGGGCATATTCATTATTCCTGTGTTGCTCATTATCGGGGTGTTACTCTCATCTCCGGAAGCTGCTGGCAGGGCAAGACCTCTTTCCAGGAAAAGCTGGGCCACGAGCCGGAGCCGGGAAGGGTGCCGGTGATCAATCTCCAAACGCGGGAGGTCAAGATTTTACGCTTTATTTGAAAGTGATTTAAAAAAGCAAAAGAGAAATCCAGAAAAATAAAAAACCCAATAAACTATGGAATCTACCCAAAAGCCTTTAGCGGCGTCTCCTGCTTTGGAGCACTATTTTCAGGAGATTCAACAGAAAGTTGATGAAAGTTATCGACGGGCAGCAGCCGCGCGGCAAAAAGGCCTGGATCCGGAAGAAGAGGTTCCCATTCCCCTCGCCAAGAACATGGCCGAACGTGTCGTGGGCCTCATTTCTGTCGTCGCTCCGCAGATTGCCACGACAGCGCTTCCGCAGCGCATCATCGATCTTGAAAAAGAATATGGCTTTCTCGACTGGCGGATTGGCCTGAAAATTGCTGAAGAAGTAGCAACGCAACAGTTTTGTTCTTTTTCCACGAAAGAAGAAGCCATGGAAGTGGGCATTCGTGTGGGATTTGCATACTTAACATTGGGCATTGTTTCCGCTCCTCTGGAGGGCTTCATCGGCCTGAAAATTAAAAAGCGGCGGGACGGAAAAGAGTACTTTGCCTTACAGTATGCTGGTCCCATTCGGGCAGCGGGCGGCACGGGGCAGTCTATCTCTGTCATCATTGCCGATTATGTACGCCTGAAGATGGGCTACGCATCCTACGACCCTGATGAGAAGGAAATCAATCGGTACATCACTGAAATTTCTGATTATCATGAGCGGGTCACGAATTTGCAATATCGCCCTTCAGAAGAAGAACTCAAATTTCTTCTCTCCCATCTTCCCGTGGAGATTGATGGCGATCCTACCGAGCAGATAACGGTTTCTAACTATAAAGACCTGCCACGCATTGCTACCAATTGCATCCGGGGCGGCATGGCGCTGGTGGTAGCCGAAGGCCTTTCCCAGAAAGCTCCCAAGATTTGGAAGAATGTAGCAAAGTGGGGCAGTGCGTTCGGTTTAGACTGGGGCTGGCTGAAAGAATTTCTTGCCGTGAAAGAGAAAGTGCATGCGCAAGATAGCTCTAAAACATCCGCTGCGGAAGTCGGAAAAAAGAAAGTGGTACCCAATACGACCTACCTCATGGATCTGGTGGCCGGCCGCCCCATTCTCACCCATCCTCTCGCAGCTGGTGGCTTCCGTTTGCGGTATGGGCGCAGCAGAACGTGTGGCATGTATGCGATCGGGTTGCATCCTGCCACGCTGGCAGTTCTCGACAAATACATTGCCATTGGCACCCAGCTGAAAGTTGAAAGGCCCAGAAAGAGCGCTTCCGTTACCGTTTGTGAGACTATCGAGGGGCCCATCGTTCGCCTGAAGAATGGTTCGGTCCTGGCTCTGCGGAGCGAAGAAGAAGCCCGCCCCGTTCTCGCTGATATCGACAGCATCCTTTTCTTGGGTGACATGCTTGTGAACTATGGGGATTTCTCGGACAGCGGCCATTCTTTGGTTCCCGTCGGTCATTGTCCAGAATGGTGGGCACTGGAAATGGAGAAAGCGCTGGCAATGCTTGCTCTGGCATCCTTGGCCGAAAAAGCTGAACATCTGTCTGTATCTGAAGCTCGCCTGCGGGAGCTTCTGGAAAAGCCTGTAACTCATGTTCCCTCCTGGCCGGAGGCTATGCAGCTGAGTGAGGCTCTTCAGATTCCGCTGCATCCGCAGTATACATTCTATTGGAAATTGCTTTCCGGGAAAGAATTGCTGCAGCTTCGCACCTATCTCTGTTCGGGAAAACTCAAAAAAGAAAATAGCACCATTCAAAAAATAATTCTTCCTTTTGACAAATCGAACGAAATGCATGTCCTTGCCAAAAATGCTCTGGAAAAGGCCGGCATTCCTCATATGATGATTACCGCTGATACGCTGCTTTTGCAAAAAGAAGAAGCTGAAATTTTGGCTGCCTGCCTGGGGCTGGAGCAAGAGGAAAATGCCAAACAGGAAGAAACGCTCCGCCGCGCTGCCGAAGAAAAGGACGGGCTGGAAATACTATCATTTTTCAGTCCCCTCAAGCTTCGGGACAAAGCAGGAACGTTCATCGGCGCCCGCATGGGCCGGCCAGAAAAAGCCAAGATGCGCCGGCTGACCGGTTCGCCGCAGTGCATGTTTCCTGTCGGTGAAGAAGGGGACCGCTTACGCAGCTTTCAGGCGGCGCTCAAAACCGGAAAAATCCGCAGCACCTTTCCCGCCTACTTTTGTGCTGCCTGCCAGAAAGAGATGATTTATCCCCGCTGTGAAGAGTGTGGGCAATCATGCCGGAAAGTCTCCCATTGCCGCTTCTGTGGGCCGATAGAGCAAGAAGCCTGCCGCCATGGTGCGGGTGCAGCCAAGCCCTATAAGCAAACAGAGCTGCCCATTCAATACTATTTCTCCAAAGCTTTGCAGCGGCTCGGGGAAAAAGTCTATCCCGATCTTATCAAAGGGATTCGGGGAACATCGAACAAGAATCATATCGTTGAGCACCTTGCCAAAGGCATTCTCCGGGCAAAGCATCATATTTACGTGAATAAAGATGGAACCACGCGTTTTGATTGTACTGAGTTACCGATAACTCATTTTAAGCCGAAGGAAATTGGCACTTCCCTCGAGAAACTCCGGGAGCTGGGGTATGAGAAAGATATTGCTGGAGAAGCATTGGTCGACGATAATCAAGTCCTTGAGCTCCGGCCGCAGGACGTCATCTTGCCAGGCTTTAACTCGCTCGAAGAATCTGCTTCACAGGTGCTCTTGCGGGTGGCTCAATTTATTGATGATCTTCTGGTACGTTTTTACCAGCTCGAGCCATTTTACAATCTGAAAAAGCCCCAGGATCTGGTCGGCCATTTGGTGGTCGGTTTAGCTCCTCATATTTCCGTCGGCCTGGTGGGAAGGATCATTGGCTTTTCCGAAACCCAGGGGCTCTTTGCGCACCCCATGTTCCATGCGGGGATGCGCAGGGATTGCGTCCACCCGAGTACCAGATTTGTTTATGGGAACTCTCACCAAAGTTCGTTCCTCCAGCGGGAAGCCCTTGGCCCTTTCGTGGAACAGCTCTTGGCTCAAGGAGCAAAAACCAAAGCTATCGATTCTTTCGGCACCACAAAAGTTGAGCTAGAAAGTCCTTTGTACACCTTTGGCATAGATCCACTGACTAAAAAAATGGTCAAAAAACGCATACGCCACTTCATTAAAGGGCCCGTTCCTCAACACTGGGTAAAAATAACCACTGCAAGCAACCGCTCGTATACCATGACGCCTACCCACGATTTCTTGCACTGCTCAAAAAACCAGTTCCTGTTTAAGAAAGCCAAAGATATTGTTGTCGGCGATAAAGTGCCCGTCCTCCGCAACTTGTCGTATCCTCTTCCTAAAATAAAAAAGCTCAACATTCTCTCTCTCCTCATAGAAAACGTTCCGGAGAAGGAACTTTCCAACTTGGTTGTAGAGCTTCCTCAGTTTTTTAAAAGAGTTGTGCGAAAAGTAGGAAGGAAAAAAGCACTGGAAGTGTTGGGAAAAAACAGTCGAAATTTACACCAATGGTATAAGCAAACACCTTTATCCGACATCAAAAAATTACTGTTCTCAGGAACAATACAGATGGAAAACCTAATCGTCAGAAAAGCTACTTTGCGAGTAAAATTTTCTCAGAGGGCGCACGGGCTCATCTTACCCGTCGATAAGCATCTTCTTTCTCTTCTCGGCTATTATGCTGCGGAAGGCTATTCTCGACGGACGAAATGGGTTTCTCAGGTTAGTTTTCGAGTTGCCGACCCCACCATACAAGAGGCCATCATCCAAGCCATCAAAAATGTTTTTCATCTCACGCCCAGTTGTGGAGAAGAATCATCCAAAATTACTATTGGCGACCAACTAGTATATCTCTTATTCCGGTACTGTTTAAAAACCGGCTCGCATGCGTACAATAAAAAAGTGCCAGATTTTGTTTTCCATGTCGGGGAAAAGAGTCTTGCTGCCTACCTCTCAGCATTTGTCGATGGCGATGGCACGGTAGTTTCGGAAAGAAACTTTGTGGTCTTGTACTCCGTCAATCGCACCTTGCTTGATGATCTGGCACTCCTTTTTTCCCGGTTTGGGATGTATGCTCGTTACCATACCACCAAATCCCGGCTTCCCGGAAGAAAAGTATTAGCCATCTATCAGCGCCTTCACAAAGAGCCGGTTCGGCATGTGCTGCACCACTTGGTCTTTACGGGAAAAGACGCAACTTTGGCAAAGAAAGTTCTTTCTCTCAAAGAGCCGAACAAGAAACGAAAATTATCTTCTCTGAAAGCCATCTCTACACCGCGGCGGACCGCCTTTGCGGGGAGACAATATCCATTAGAAAGCTCCGGAGATCTGCTCCTTGATTATGTCAAAAAAGTAGAATTTATTGAAGAGGAAGTTCCTTCCTACTGTTTGGAAGTAGAATGGAGTTCTGAACAAGAAAGAAACATTCTGTGGGGCGAACAAATAATCAATACCCGATGCGATGGCGATGAAGCGTGCGTGATGCTGCTCATGGATGCCCTGCTGAACTTCTCCCGGCAGTATCTTCCTGAAAAGAGAGGGGCAAAAACCATGGATGCTGCTTTGGTTTTAACATCTATATTGAACCCCGCCGAAGTTGATGACCAAGTCTTACAGATGGACGTGGGATGGAAATATCCACTGGAGCTGTACGAAGCGGCTTTGGAGATGAAATCTCCCAGCGAAGTCAAAAGCAATGGAAAGAAAGTCGAGCAGCTGGCCGATCGCTTAGGGAAGCCCGAACAGTATGAGGGCTGGGGATTCACGCATCCTGTTGATAACATCAACAAAGGCATTCAATGTTCCGCCTACAAGACTTTGCCGTCGATGGGAGAAAAGCTGCTGGGGCAGATGGAGCTGGCGCGGAAAATTCGTGCCGTGGACTTGGACGACGTCGCTCGGCTGGTGATCCAGAAACACTTCCTGCGGGACATCAAAGGCAATTTACGCAAATTTTCCACGCAGCAATTCCGCTGTGTGAAATGCAATGCCAAATACCGCCGGCCGCCCTTGCGCGGGAAATGTGTGCAGTGCGGCGGGAATTTACTGTTCACCATTACAGAAGGCTCTGTCGTAAAGTATCTGGGCCTTTCTCTGGCGCTCGCAGAGAAATACGACTTTTCGCCGTACTTAAAGCAGACGCTGGAGCTGCTGCGCATCAACATCGAGAAGATTTTTGGCAAAGCGAAAGAAAAGCAAGTGGGGCTGGGGAGCTTTTTGTGATAACAGTACTTACTTTAAAGTAATAATCATAGCAAAAAGTTTATAAATAAACTCCTGTTTTTATAGCTTCATGCCCCCAAATCTACCACGTTCGAAATTGGTTATCAAAGAATTAGAGGATCGCATCCAGCTATCTAGGGTTCCAGTTCCCTACGACGGCGGCGTGCCGCATGATATTAGCTGGGGCAAAGAGCAGCTTGTGGGCGCTGGAGATGGCGGTCGATATGATCAGCAAGAACAAATTCAGCGAACGCTCGATGAAGAATTTCAGCCGGCTTCCGGCCTTGTGTATGGAGCAAGCTTTTTGGCTCTGTACGACTTGAAGGATGTGGAAGGGCCAGAACAAGAGGCCGTGCAGCAACTCAAAGCACTATTCCGGGAGGAATTTACCGGTTCTCGTTTCTCTCTGACCAGCACCCACATCATAAATGGTTCTCATTCCCCTGTCGGCTATGTCTCTTATGCGCCCTCTTCTGTTAAGGTCAGATATATTAAGATTGATGTCCCCATCGGCGGCTTCGATACCTGGCCTACTTCCGAGATCTACATCGAAACCCGCCCACATTACAAGGTTTATATGCCGAATGATCCCGATATGAAGGTGATTCATAACAGGGGCTATCCTAACATGCAGGAGTATGCCGTTGATGATTTTTTTCGTCTTTCCGACTACTTTGTTAATGCAAGAGGTGGTACGGACGCTCTAAAAGCACTCTTTGGCTCGCAGAACGTTAAAAAGTTCAATGCTGCGGTCCAGTGGCTGACGGGAAAGTGGCCTTATCTCCGGAGGTTTGCTCTTCAGCCTCAAAAAGATACTGTGTGTGTCATGGCTCTTGGTTGCACGGAAGACAAATTTGTCGTTGATACTATGGGTTTTAGCGAAGAATATTTCGTCAAAGAAGGTGTCAGGCCCGCTCGTCGCGGTGCCCGCATTCGTCGTAGCGCGCGTTTTTAAGAGGGGTTTACGGCTTTTTGAAGATTACACGTTCGGTGTGGTTGATAGACATCACGTTATTCGTGTCCTTTACGGATGGAGCGCTTATGCCTCGCAGGGAAATACGTACACACTCCGAAAAATGATTTGGCAAAGAATGGAAGAAAAGCTCTCCGGCGAAATATCCACCAAAGAATTTTATCGGTATCGGAGAGAATTTGAGAAAGCTTGACACTCCCCCTCATCAAGAAGCGAGAAATTCCTGACCATCTCTAGCGTTCCAATAGCCATTTCCAAAGAGGAAGCATCAGTATGCCTTGCTCTTTTCTTTCCGTGTCCTTGGTCAGCAACAGCAGCTTTTTGGTCTTTGGGAATGCTTTTTTAAATTCCAAGAGAGCCTCTGTTTCCCGTTTTTCCAATTCATCGGTATAGGAAACATTGATGGCGGTGAGAGACTGGCCCCTATTTTTTATGACAAAATCAACTTCTCCTTTATTCTTCCAATAATAGGGATTTTCCTGTCTTCTTCTGAGTTCTATAAACACCATATTTTCAGCAAGTTTTCCTTCGTCTCTGGAAAAGGCAAAACTCACCGCATTCCGTAAGCCATTGTCAATGCAGTAGAGCTTGGAAGGGAGCGTTTTCTGTTCTTTAAATGAATCGGAAAAATGGTCTGCCGTGAAAAACAGGAAAGCCTCTTTGAAATGGGCCAGATAATCTTTAATGGTATCATAGGAAAGCTGCAAGGAATTTCTCAAAGCCCTTAAAGAGATTATTCCAGTAACATTGGTCATAAAATACAAAGCGAGGTCTTTGGTCTTTTGGCTATTGAGCGTATAGCGGTCAACAATGTCTTTGTACAAAATATCATCAAAATATTGTTCCAGAATTTTCATCTGGAAGTGTTTCTGTTTCAGGAGAATCTCTGGAAACCCCCCAAGAAAGAGATATTCTTTGAAATTTTTCATGAGGCGCATTTTTGTCGCTTCACTAATCACTCCTTTCTTGAGCCTCTCTTTCTGGAGAGCAATTTCTTTAAATGCCAGAAACTCTTCAAAGCTCAGAGGATACACTTCAAAAGTAAGATTTCTTCCCGTGAGGAGCGTTGCGTATTCCTTGCGCAGAAGATAGGAAGAGGAGCTGCTGAGTACGAATTTATCTTTGGTTTTGAGGTCGTATTTTTTCCTAATCCAAGACTCCCACCCTTTTTTCCGGTGAATCTCGTCAAAAAAAATGTATGCCTGTTCGTCCAGATTCATTTGTTCTCTGTACGTTTGGTAAATCTCATCAAGGCTTTTTTTCTCTAGTTTTTTATCCTCTAAATTTATTAAGAAGATTCGGCTTGCTTTGATTCCTTCCTGAAGAAGTTTCTGGGCCATCTGATACATGAGCGTGCTCTTGCCCGACCTTCGGATACCAGTGATAATGGTTACCTCCCGTATCTTTAAAGAACGAATCACCTCCTGATACTGGAGCCTTGGTTTCCCGGCCAATGCCTTCAGCAGTTCCTCATTGTTCTCCCACCAAGGATTCCATTCTACCAGCTGGCTAATTTCCATAAGTTACAGTAGAATGGAGCATCTTATTTATAAATGTTACGTTAGAATGTAACAAGTGTCTTTCTATATTTTTTTTCTATCTCCCCATACTGCACAGTTCTGGCCTTAACATGCACCGTTTATCGCTTTCCAGGCTCCCGTCGCTTCCCACAAAGGATTTTTACCGGCCTTGGTTGCTTTTACCGGCAGCCATTTAAACCATTTTTTAGGGGAATTCTGCAATAATTGTTCTACTACTTACTCCATCACCCCTTCCGCATGGGGCACCTTCTGCACATAAAGAACGCTTTGTTCGTCGACCAAGCCCAGCTCCACCCCCAGCTGCACCGCTTCTTTTCCTGTCAGATGCAGGTAGCGGGCTTCTGCAAGAAGCTTCTGCACTTCTTCTTTTTCCATCTCCACCCCTTGGTAGAAAGATTTCGCCAAATCGAGCTGCACATTTCCTTGGGTAAAAACCTTGCCGAAAACTGCTTTATCCGTTACCGCCAGCAGCAGCCCCCGCGGCGTTTCTTTTTTAGCCACAATAAAAGTCATAGAAGCATCTCTCTCCCCCCTTCTTTCCTCACAGCTTTTTCACGGGGCGCTTGGTGCCACACGCCTGGCAGCGTAGGAAAATTATTCCTTTCTCTTCAATCAATTGCGTGTCGGGCTTGCTGCATTCCGAGCAATACACAAAGTCGCTGGCATACTTCTTGATTTTGTTGTTAATGATCGAAGCCGGAATTTTGGCTCCAAAAATAGTTAATTCTCCAGAGAACTTTCCTGGAGTAGCGAGCTCTCGCAGCAGGTATTTAAGGAGGTGCTGAGGTTCTCGTCCCAAATCTTTGGCAATTTTTTTGATATTGCTTAAAATGGTCTTATTCCCTTCCAGATGGCCGCGCACTTTCTCCAGAACAAACCGTTCCGAGCCCCCCAGCTGTTCAGGCAGCTCTTCTTCCGCTTTCTTGAGGAGCGCTTCATAATTGTCCATAGTGCTTTTTCCGCCTTTTTCTTTATAAAGGTTGAGGAGAAAAAGGCGTATCACGGAGAAAGGTTTAAATAGATTTTATTCTTTATAAACTAATAATTCGTTTAAAAAGATAAAAAAAGAGGTGTCCGCATGCCAGCTTTAGAATTAGCCGAAGTCATTCTTGCCGTGATCATAGGAACGCTTTTCGCGATTGTGTATTCGTTGCGCGTCCTCATCCTCCTGGAACGCCGCGTAGCATCCATGGAATCAAACATTCAACGGCTGACCCAGCGCGTTCTTAAAGAAGAAACCATCATCGAAAAAGTTGTTGCCGGGCGCAAAGGTCGCCGCAGGAAATAAACATTTATTTGTTTGATACCCCACCGCTTGCGGTGGTTGGGTTTTTTATTTTCGAGAAGCCCCTTTTTGGGTTCGTGCTAAAGCTTTCTTGATTTTTTTTTTCCCTTTCGGTATTTTCTTCTTTGCCGGCTTGGTGCTTTTGGCTTTCTTTTTCTCCGCCTTTCTCTCCATTCTGCCTCTTCCTTCTTTTTTCTCTTCTTCCATCTCGCTCCGCAGCTCTTCTTGAATTTCCCCTATCTTTCTGCGGATTTCCTGAATCTTAGGCTCATTTTCATCCTGGCCAAGCAGCGAGCCACACTCCGGGCAATGAAACTCGAGCTCCAAGGCCTGGTCGAAAGTCAGGCGCGTGCAGCGCGACGGGCAGACGAAAAAAAGCTCTTTGCATTCGGCTTCCAAGCGCTCCTGCAGGCGGCTGAGCAGCTCTTTTTTCCATTTTTTGTGCTCAAACTTGATGTTTTCTGACAGCAGCTTCCAGTAATAAATGTACCAGCCTTTTTCTTTGTCTTTCTTGCGGTGAAAGCCCACCAGATTATAATTATAGAGAACATACAGCATCTTGCGGACAATCTTGATATCTTTCTTTATTTTCTTTGCAAGGTCAAACTCAGAAATGTTTTCTTTCTCTTTCAGCTGGCTCACGAGGCTCAGGCCTTCTTCACCGAGAATTCTGACGACAACATCGTCTATTTTTTTCTTGGTGAGGCGCATTTTAGGGGGAAAGAGCAGTTGCTTAACTCCTTTTTCGTTAAAAGGGATTTAAATCTTTCGGTCACAACCTTTTGCGTGCGCAAAAGCTTGACCAAAATTCTCTCAAGTAGGGCTTCACTTTGTTCAGCCCTACGAAAAACGGGGATGCACATATTTGACTGATGGGTTGTTGCTTTTTATGCAAGAATGAGTCCAGTGTATCAGTCACTTCCTCACACTTCCCACTGCCAGAAAAACCTTCTGGGGTCATTTTTGAGCTTCGTTTTCTACGCCCAGTGACACTCTTCAATTTACTTCTTTTTTCGTGGGAATTTCTCTTTTAATACTTTCAGAGCGTCCTCCCACAAAGTGTCATAATCTGCACTCTTTGAGATCAATTTCGTTGATCCATTTTTTTTATACCATGGATTTCCAGATTCCGCCTTACGAGTGCCATATCATTCTGAAGAGCCAATTTAACCGCCTCTTCTTTTACCATTTGTTGTTGTTCTTTACTCATATTATTTCCATGGCACTTTTTTTTACGTGCCGTATTTTTCCTCGCCTTTTTTTTCCTGATTCAAAAAAGCTTCCATGCTCAGGCCTTTTCGTTTCGCCAGCTCGGCGGAAACTGCCCGGCACGTTCCGGTGTCTTCCAGGTCCTCCAAAAGCACAAAATGCCACGGCTCATTTGGGAACTTAATGCCGATCCAGCTTTCTGCGCCAAAACGGGATGAAAAAATGCGCAATTGCTCTATTTCATCATGCGGGAAATATTTCTTTTGCTCTTTGGTTATTTTGCATTCGATAGCCACCCGCCGCAGGGCATTGCCGGCCAGGATGTCCGGGGCCGGATACTTTGAACTTCCCGAGCCGGCCACGCGGATGCAGCTCCAGCCCGCTTCATTAAAGAGCTTGACGAGCTCTCTTTCGGCGTTCGTCCCTTTAGCCTTGCTCAAAAATCGTTTTAGCTTCGGGCTTGCCGAAGCGCCAGGCTCTTCAGGCAATTCGTTTTTTATCACGCTTTTCTTCGCCTCTTTTTGGAACGCGTACTGTCAGGAAATCCTCTGCCACGCTGCTGTTGGAAAACTCCGCTTGGGCTTCCTGAAGCACTTTTTCTGCGTCTTTATAGCGCGGGCTGAGATGGGTAATGATTAACTTTTTTGCTTTGCTATTTTTGGCGATCTGTGCGGCTTCTTTGACCGTGAGGTGCAGGTATCTTTTGCTGCTCTCTCGCAATTCATGGAGGTGTGTTCCCTCTGAAATAAGGAGGTCTGCATCTTTAGCCAGATGTTCGGCGCCCGGGCAGCGGAGGGTGTCAGCAATATAACTTATTTTTCTGCCTTTCACCAGGGTCGTTACCATTTCTGGCTTGATTTTTTTTCCTTGCCAAGGGATCGTTTCTCCCCGCTGCAGCCTGCCGAGCACGGGACCCTGCAAGCCCAGTTTCTTGATTTTTTCGAGAATAAATTTTCGCTGGTCTTTCTCTCGGAAGCGGAAGCCCAGGCAGGGAATAGCATGGTGCAAAAGCTCTGCTTCTAAAGAGAAATCCTGCGCTTCAAAAAAGACTCCCGGCTCTATCTCGTGCACCTGCACGGGAACCAGCTCTTTGCTTGCAAATGATTGCAACAGGTGGGCAAAGTATTTTTTCGTTCCTTTTGGGCCATAGAGCTGCAGCGTTCCTTTATATTGGTCAGCGGCCATGGCGCTGAGCAATCCGGGCAGCCCGAAGACGTGGTCACCGTGCCAGTGGCTGATGAGAATTCTCGTGATTTTGGCGGGCTTGATGCCAGCAATGCGCATCTGGCGCTGCGTGCCCTCGCCGCAGTCAAAGAGGAGATTCTCTTCTTTAAAACGGAGCAGGAACGCAGAGTGATTCCGCTTCTTCGTCGGCTGCATGGATGACGTGCCCAGGAAAATGATTTCAATCATGGCCTTGCTCCTCCAGCAGGTGTTTTAGCTCGTTCAGGCTGCCAATTTTTGGAGTATAATCCCGGGCATTTTTCCAGTCGATAAGAATGCTCTGTATTCCCGCTTTTCCGGCCGCTTCCATATCGCTTTCGATACTATCGCCGATAAGCAGGCAGTCTTCGGCAGAGAGCTGCAGGGCTTCCAGCACTTTCTGGAGGAAAGCGGGATCGTTTTTGAGCAGCCCTACCTGGTGCGAAAGGAAAACGTGCGAAAAGTACGGGCGTAACATATACTTATCCAGCACTTTTTCGACGGAAAAGCTATCGGTATTGGAGATAAGGATGAGCATATACTTTTCTTGCAATTTTTGGAGTGTTTCCTGGACATCTGGGAAAGGTCGTGCCAGCATCCAATTCTTGTTCCACAAGCCGATCAGCTGGTCCAGCTGCTCTGCCGTGCCATCGAGAGAGAACTCTTTGCAGAGCTCCTGAAAGGCTTCCCGCAAGGAAGGAAAAGGCTTGGTCATCAAGGCCCGTTCCATGCGCAGCACGTATTCTGAAAAAGGCAGGTCGATCTGTAGCAGGTTCTTTACCTGTTTGGTGGGGCTCCAGACGCCATTTTCCACCAGCGTTCCCCAGAAATCGAAGAGCAGTGCTTTCATAGGTTCTCTAGGGGAATGCTATTTTTATATTTTGCTCTCTGGTTTTGAGAAAATTAAGAGGAGCAGCAATTCCCTCACCACAGCCATTCCACAAACGAGAAATCCGGATCGGTCTTTTCCCCGCGAATCATCGTCGGCTGCACCGAGAACTGCGTAATTGCTACCGCAGGATCCGCCCCTTGCCAGTTATACTGCCCGAGCAGATATGGCTCGATCCTTTTCCGATGCTCAGCCGCTTCCCGGTCCGCCAAAGTAAAAGCTTCTTCGATAGTAACGTGCCCATCAACATTGGCATCCGCTTCCGGTTCGCCTAAATTTTCAAAGAAATAAGAGCCACCGGAAAAATAGCGGTCGCCCCAGCCGAGCATATCTCCAGTCATAGAGACCAGCACATATTCCGGAAGGTCCAAAGAGCGGATGAACGTTCCCGAAGAGCAGGAGTCGAGGTATAACAATCCGAGTCCAGGATGGATGTTCTCCAGTTCTTCCTGAATGAACGTGTCTCTCAAAGGGAGATCCAGTTCCATTTCTAAAAACGATGGAGCCCCATGCGTCCCGATATAGATGACAAAAATATCGTTATCATCTACTCTGGCATAAAAGTCTTTCAAGATATTCCTCAGATTTTGCTGGGTAGCGGCTGTATTGTATGTCCCGTTGAACTGCTCTTCCTGCAAAGCAGCAAAAGCTCTTTCCTCCATGGGATCATCAAAAGAAGGCTGACCCGGATGCAGAACCCGTATGTTTTCGGGTTGAAATCCCAGGTCGCGCAAGGAATCGTACACTCTTGCTGTCGATAACGAGAAAAAATTCCTGTCTAGGGGATCCGCCAAAGACAATCCGCTTTCACCGCGCGTACTGCCGGTCATAATCAAGGCATAGCGGACGGACTCATTTTCTTCGGTTCTCGGTGCTTCGTCCTTTACAGAGCCATTCGACAATAAAGCTGCCAGCCACGCACCGCTCAGGGAAGGCCAAGAAAACATCTTTTTTGGAAAGGCTTTTTATGTATATAAAGACTCATATACTGAAAGCTATAACTTCCGCTCCGAAAACACCATTAATTATTTATACTTCCCGCTGCCTTTCTTTCCCATGACTCCCGAAGAAAGGCTGCAGCTTCTCAAACGGAACACGCAGGAGATCGTTACCGAAGAAGAGCTCCTGAGCCTCTTGAAAAAGAAAAAGCAGCCAGTGGTCTATCTGGGAACCGCGATTACCGGCCGGCCGCATATCGGCTATTTTGTCTGGGTGCTGAAGATGGCCGATTTCCTGAAAACGGGATTTAAAGTGAAAGTTCTTCTTGCTGATATCCATGGGGCTTTGGATAATACGCCGTGGGAGGTGCTGGAGAAGCGCTACCAGTACTATGCCGGCGTTATTCCGCTCATGTTCACTTCTCTGGGCGCTGATCTGAAAAGCATCGAGATTGTCAAAGGCTCTTCCTTTCAGTTGCAGAAAGAGTATATTCTTGACGTGCTGAAGCTGGCTACCCATACATCCATCCATGACGCGACGAAAGCGGCCTCGGAAGTGGTCAAGTTAGGAGAGAACCCCAAATTGAGCGGCATCATGTATCCGTTGATGCAGGCCTTGGACGAAGAGTATCTGGGTGCAGACGTGCAATATGGGGGGGTTGACCAGCGGAAGATCCTCATGTACGCCCGCGAATACCTGCCCAAGGTGGGCTATAAGCCCCGCGTGGAGTTCATGACTCCCTTGATTCCGGGATTGATTGGCAAGAAGATGTCCGCTTCGGATCCGAAGTCGAAGATTGACCTGCTTGATGATGAAGAAACGGTGCGGGAAAAGATCAAAGGCGCGTATGCTGAAGCGGGCGTGGTGCAGGATAATGGCGTGCTGGCGTTCCTGCAGTATGTTATCATGACGCTTAAGAAAGATCGGAAAGAGAAGTTTGTGGTCGAGCGGACCGCCAAATTCGGGGGCAATCTGATGTTCTCTTCGTACGAAGAGCTGGAAAAGTTCTACGTCGAGAAAAAGCTGCATCCGCTGGATTTAAAGCAAGCCGTGGCGCGGGAAATTAACGTACTCCTGGCGCCGTTTCGGAAGAATCAGGTGAAGCTGGAGAAGATGGCGAAGGAAGGTTATGCCTAAAACTGGAGAAAATCAGCCACATTATTTTTGAACCCCTTAAAAATTTGTGCTGCTTCTTCATTGTGTTCTTCAACTTCTTTTTGGCCGGGCTTTGCAAAGGTCGCCCCTATCGCTGCCGGTAAGCTCTTCAGGGCTCCATAAACAGCGTGGAGGAAAAAAGGGAAACTTTCCTTTTTTTTGTTTTCCCGGTCATACTTTTCTTCCGCATAGAATCCTCCCCCAGCTACAGTAAGTACACAGAGCAGCATAAATCGTGAATGTAACGGGATTTTTTCTTCTTCTTCCCGTAGCTCTTCTTTCGATTTAGGATAGATATAATCACAACCGAGCTCAAATTGGATAGCTTCGTACACTTCTGGTTCAGCAGCATCCAGTTTCGCTGCTAAATCGTTAGGCAATTCCGCTTCGCAATGGTATGTCTGGTAAAGCGAGCGCAATCGTTCAGCCAGATTTTCTGGGTCACGTGCTTTCATCTGGATCTCCATAAAATCCTAAACTTCTCAACAGCGCGGTTTGATTCTCCGGCTGCAGCATCTCCCCAAATGCTCGCCATTGGTTCCAGATTTGTTCTGTCTTTGCAAAAGAGGCATAAACCTTATCTCGCAACCGAGGCTCAACGGGTAAAAAATGCTCAGCATTTTTGTACGATTCATCCTCAAATTCGTTTTGTGATTTATCGGCTCCAAATGACCGAAGCATCACCCCGCTGGGAAAAAGCAAATCCAAAGAGCGAAACCGATCAGGACTGTTCCCCCCGATCCACATCGCTGGATTTTCTCCCGTATTTTCTTTCCTCAGCAGTTCTTTATTTTTAATCTTTTTGGCCTTGCCGGAAGGCTTTACGAGTTCTTGGCCTGCATAAACGAAGCCAATTGGAGCAAACAGCATAGCAAGCTCCGGGTCGCCACTGGCGCTTTTTTTGCCCGTAACGCTACAGTAAATAAGCATAGGCCAGCCGGCGATGCCCATGAGCAATCCTTGGCCCACTTCTTTCCATTGCGTGTATGTATATTCAGTAATTTCCAAAGGCGCAATCATCTGCTGGTAGAGTTCCCGCTGCTTTTCATTTTCCTGCGTAAGCGGTGTTTGCTGCCGTTTCAGATATACATCAATAGTTTCTTTTCCTGCCGCCGAAAAACTACACCACTTTTGTGTGTCCAAATAATTGGCATTGTGGCCAGGGCAGAGTATCCCTTTGCTCGGCGGAAGTAAAGCATATTTCATAAACGTTTCTCCGGGCGTAACGGAACGCTGCTCGGCTTGCCCCGATTCCCCCATCCGTGCCCATTGCTCTGTTCCTCTTTCGTAGGCGACAGCGAATCCATTCGAGAATTCAGCAATAAGTACGTTTTTGTCAGCATATTTTACATTTTTCAGCATTTCTTGCAAATTCATTTTTCCCGCACCTCGCGTGTTTAATCTTTTCTTCGACTTACCCGTCAAAATCGGCCAACAATCTTAAATATATGCAACCCCTCGTAGTTGTTGCATGAACGATTTAAGCCCCTACGGCCTGAGCAGCTATGAAAGTAAAGCGTATCTGACTTTAGTTCACGAAGGCGCCTGCACTGCCCAGGAAGTATCCAAGAAGTCTGGCGTTCCGTATGGGAAGATCTACCCCGTTTTGGATGCTTTGGAAGCCAAAGGCTTCTTGACCATTTCTGGCAGCAAACCAAAACGCTTCATTGCCGTCGAGCCCCAGGTTATCTTTGCAGCCGTTGTGCAAAAGAAAGAACGCGCAGTCCAACAATTACAGCAGCATTCCCAACAGCTCATCAAAGAGCTTGGCACTTTGGCGGTCCGGAAATCGCAGGAGCCGATTGAAAGAATTCGCATCATTGAAGGCTATCGGAACTATCTCAATCTTTCCGTCAGCCTGCACGACAAAGCGAAGAAAGAATGGCTGACCATTTCCCGGATTCCCGTGTACCAGCCCCATTTGGATGCGTACGCCCGCTGCGTCAAGAGAGGTGTGCAAGTGAAAGTTCTCACCAAAATAACACCAGCCAATGAGAAAAATATTCCGTTCTGGAAGAAAACCGGCGTGGAGCTCCGACAGCTTCCCGAATTGCCGGCTCGCTTTAGCATCATGGACGATTCCGGCGTCATTATCCGGCTTTCCGGAGAGGGCAAATACCTGGCGTTATGGGTGCAGAGCCACAGCTTTGCCAAAAGTTCGCAGCATTATTTCCATTATCTCTGGGAACAGGCGAAACCTTTGTGAAAAGTTTTAAATAAGATTGTTCATTAAAGAACGGCATGAATGTCCAGCTCAAGAAAATCATCAAGCAATCCATACCCCTCTTAAAGAAAAATGACGTCGTGAAAGCCAGTATTTTCGGATCTGTTGCCCGGGGCGCAGAGAAAAAAAGGAGCGACGTCGATTTTCTCGTAAAGTTCAAAGGAAGAAAAAGCCTTTTGGATTTGGTTCGCCTCAAGCACCAACTCGAAGACACTCTGCATCGGCATGTTGATGTCTTAACGTATAAATCAGTCCATCCTCCGCTTAAAAAATATATACTGAAAGATGAAGTGAGGATTGTATGAAGGACGATAGGGTTT
>Ga0209541_10002962_pt1 | contig 31634 bp, 35 predicted proteins | sample RifCSPlowO2_01_FD_184027 | JGI IMG/M metagenome (GOLD analysis project Ga0209541, IMG submission 184027) | Groundwater microbial communities from Rifle, Colorado - Rifle CSP2_plank lowO2_0.1 (SPAdes) (version 2) | ecosystem: Environmental > Aquatic > Deep subsurface > Groundwater | place... | reverse complement strand
TCCTCCTTCTGGGAGATTCGTTCTTCCAGTTTTCGGATATTCGTTTCGCGTTCCTTCTCCTCGCGTTTTACCGACTCCAAAATGGAATCGGCCTTGTGTTTTGCTTCGTCTAAAGTTTTTTGCGCGTCCGACTTGGCATCAAGCAGTATCTGCTTAATCCTCAGTTCTACCGAATTCTTTTTTTGCTGGGCTATTATTTGGCGAAGCACATATCCGGCTATCAAGCCGAACACTCCTGTCGCCAGCGCAATGAGCGCCGATGAAGATAGGTCCATAAAAGTATTTAATTTGCGGTTCTAACATCATAATTGATAACAATATCCAGAGAATATCAAAATGCTTTAAATTTGTCAAATCCGCGTTTAAAATATGATTAATGCCTTATAAACCGGTTGTGCTGTTAATCCTTGACGGCTACGGAGTGAACACCAAAATTCCGGAGTCTACTTGGCGTTACGCGAAAAGGCCGAATTTTGAACAGTTGGAAAAATTTTATCCCTTCACGACTCTCCAGGCCTCGGGCGTGGCAGTCGGTTTGCCGTGGGGTGAAGAGGGTAATTCCGAAGTCGGGCATTTAACAATCGGCGCGGGGCGCGTAATTTATACCCATCTTCCGCGGATAATTATGTCGATTCGCGACGGGAGTTTTTTTGAGAACATGGCTTTTTTGAAAGCCGTCGAACATGTCAGGAAAAATAACTCCAGCTTGCATCTGGTCGGGCTTTTTTCATCCGGTTCGGTTCACGCGTATGTTGACCATGTTTACGCCATGCTGGAGTTTGCCCGCAAAAATGAACTGCGCGAGCTGTATCTGCATCTTTTCACCGACGGGCGCGATGCGCCGCCGCGGGAGGCGGCCAAATTTTTGAAGCTTTTTGAGGCCCGTCTCGCCCAGGAATATCCTTGGGCTAAGATCGCCTCGGTCATAGGCCGGCGTTTTGCGATGGACAGGGACAGCCAATGGGGCCTGATTGAAAAAACCTATAATCTTTTGGTTTCGGGTTCGGGGGAGCCGTACGAAGACGCCTCTCTTTTTGTCGAAAAAAATTATCAAGCGGGCCTTTTTGACGAGTTTGTCGAGCCGGGTTTTTTGGCCGAAAACGGAAAGCCTGTCGGAAGAATTTCGGCCGGGGATGCGGTTATTTTTTTCAACTATCGCGAGGACAGCGCAAGGGAACTTGCGGAATCTTTCGTAAGAGATGGATTTGACAAGTTTCCGCGTGAAAAGACAGGTAATTTATATCTGGCAACCATGACCCAGTACGACGAGTCCCTTCCGGCCGAAGTTGCTTTTCCTCCGCTGGCCGTGGAAAATCCCCTGGCCAAAATAATTTCCGAATCGGGTCTTAAACAGCTCCGTGTGGCCGAGACGGAAAAATACGCCCACGTGACTTATTTTTTCAACGGCGGAAAAGAGAAAGCGTTCGTTGGCGAAGAAAGAGCGCTTGTCCCTTCAATTGCGACGGCTCATTTTGACGAACACCCCGAAATGTCGGCAGAGGCAATTGCCGAAAAGGTACTGGAATCCGCCGCGAAATACGATTTTGTTCTGGTCAATTTCGCGAACGCAGACATGGTCGGACATACCGGAAATTTTGATTCAACCGTTAAGGCGATTGAAACTCTTGACGAAGCCGTTGGTAAAATAATTCCGCGCATTTTGGAACTCGGAGGGGCGGTTGTCGTTACCGGAGATCACGGAAACGCCGAAGAAAAATATTATCGCGTGAGCGCGGAAAAAAGGACGAAACATACGGCAAACCCCGTGCCGTTTTTTGCGGTTGCAAAAAACTTTGAGCTGAAAGAAGCCCGTTCGGACGAAGAAGTTTTAAAGAAATACGGCGAGGTTTCGGGAACCCTTACCGATGTCGCGCCCACGGTCTTGGAACTCCTGGGGCTTGCCAAGCCCGCGGAAATGACCGGCATATCTCTGGTGAAAAAACTTTCCGAATAAAACGGACAACTTTACCCGCGCGTTTTTTTCTGTTAGTTTTCCGTAAGAAGCGTTTGGCGGGGGAGAGACATGAAACTGGTCCGTCTGACTTACGGATCGACAATTCCGGCCATGCCGTATTTTTCATCCGATCTTTTGTGGGCTTCGGGAATGAAACTGGCCGACCCGTTTTTCCTTCTTGAATTTCAAAACGGACGAAGAGTTGTTTTTGTAAACGGCGCGGAGTATCCAAAAGTTAAAAAGACTTCCAAAGAAAACCTTTCGGTAAGGTCTTTGGAGACGGAAACAGGGAATGATGATTTGGAATGCGTGGTAAGTTTTTTGAAAAAAAGAAAAATAAAAAAAATAATCATTCCGGATTCTTCCCCGGTTTTAGTGGCAAAGCGGCTTACGGAAGCTAAAATGGATGTTTCTTCGCGCGATGACGTCTGGTTTCCCGAGAGGATTATTAAGGAAAAAAGAGAAATTGAATATGTTACACAGGCCCAGAAAGCAGCCGAAAAGGCTCTGGGTGTGGCAAGAGAGGTGTTGAAGAATTCGGCCGTGGACAAAAATGGCTTTTTGTTTCTGCCCGTCAATTGCAAACGCTTTCCCCTTACCGCTGAAAGCTTGAGGACGGCGATGGGTTTGGTTTTGGAAGAATACGGCCACATGACTCCCGAGGTGCTGGTCGGCTTTGGCAAAGATTCATCCGATATTCACGCCTATAGCTATGGTCCGATAACGGCCCATCAGCCCATAGTGATTGATGTTTTTCCTTATTCCAGAAGAAACGGATATTGGGGCGATATGACCAGGACGTTTTTTAAAGGCAAACCCTCGCTTGAAGTCCAAAAAATGTACGTTGCGGTTTTAGGTGCTATGGAAATAGCCATGCAAATGATCAGGGCTGGGGTTTGCGGGTCGGCAGTGTATAACGAAGTCGTGGGTTTTTTTGAGAAAACGGGATATCGCGAAAGATATAATTGTAAAACCGGGAAAGAAGAAGGTTTTATTCATGCTTTAGGGCACGGCGTAGGGGTTGATATTCACGAGTGGCCGATACTTTGCGAAACGCCGGCAAGGCTTGCCGAAGGGATGGTTCTTGCGGTTGAGCCGGGACTTTACTATTCAAAAGCCGGCGGCGTAAGAATTGAAGACACTGTTTTGGTCAGAAAAAACGGCATAAGGAATCTGACAAGTTTTCCAAAAGACCTTGATTCGGCTATTTTATAAAAAACCAAAAACGGGGACCGCGTCCCCGTTTTTACTTTCCGTTTTTGGATTTTACTATTTTATCGACTATGCCGTATTTCTTAGCCTCTTCCGCGTCCATGAAAAAGTCGCGGTCGGTGTCTTTTTCTATTTTTGAAAGGGGTTGTCCGGTTTCTTCGGCCAAAATCCGATTGAGTTTGTCTTTTACTTTAAGTATGTGTTTTGCCGATATTTCGATTTCCGTCGCCTGTCCTTCGGCCGCCCCCAGAACTTGATGGATCATGATTTCCGAATTGGGCAGAGTAAACCTTTTGCCTTTAGCGCCGGAGGCCAAAAGTATTGCCGCGCCCGATGCGGCCAGTCCCACGCAGATGGTTGAGACATCCGGTTTTATGTGCCGTATGGTATCGTAAACAGCAAGTGTTGCCGAAACGGAGCCGCCCGGAGAATTTATGTAAAGTGAAATGTCTTTTTTGGGGTCTTGGGATTCCAAAAACAAAAGTTGTGCTATTACGGTATTGGCCAAAGGATCCGAAATGGGGCCGGAAACAAAAACAATCCTTTCTTTTAAAAGTCTGGAGTAAATATCGTAAGCGCGCTCGCCGAATTGAGATTTTTCTATGACCGTCGGTATTAAATAGCTGTAATATTCTTCGTCCATTTTATTTTTGAGATTCTAAAAACTGAAAAATTTTTTCGTTTCTTAATATACCGTAAGCATAGTCTTTAAGGCGCGGCTTGTCAACCTTTTTGCGTTCTGTTTCGGGGTACTGGGCGATGTTTTTCTCGGTAAAGTCGTTTAACTCGGCTTCCGTCGGCTCTATTTTTTCGGCGTTGGCAATTTCGCGCAAAATCAACGCGTAGCGGGCTCTTTTTTCGGCTTCTTGAGACCAGTCCTTTTTCAGTTCATCCTCATTTTTCTTAATGTGGAGCAAATAGTCGTCCCACTTCATGCCCATGTTTTCAATTGACGAACGGAGTTCCAAAGACATTTTTTCTTTTTCGGACATGATTAAAACTTCAGGTATTTCAATATTTGTTGAAGCCGAAATTTTATCAAGGATTTCCATCCTTTTTCTCTCCCGCGCCTTAATTGTTTTGTCTTCCGATATGTTTTGGCGTAAAAGTTCCCGCAAGGCCGTTAGATCTTTCTGCCCCAGTTTTTTGGCGAATTCGTCGTTGATTTCAGGCGGAGGGGCGTCTCCCTCCTTTTTGCCCGATTTTTTTACAAATTCCAGCGCATCGTCAATCTCTTTTTCTTCAACTTTTGTCTCATCGGTCTTTGTCGTGGTGTTTTTGGCTATGTTTTTGTAGTCGGGGAGTGTTACTTCTGGCAAAACCGCGACGGTTATCTTAAAACCGAGAGGATTTTTACGCGCTATTTTGGTTATTGTTATTTGCGGGTGGCCTATCGCGTCAATTTTATGTTCCTCAAGAATTTTGGGATATTCGTTTTGCAGGGCGTGTTCAGCCGCGTGCTCCAAAAGAGAACCCTCGCCGATTTTTTCAACTAAAATATTTTCCGGAACGTGTCCCGCGCGAAAACCGGAAATTGCCGATTTTTCGTTCAGCTCTTTTAAGGCGTCTTTGTAATGATGCTCAAAATCGTCGGCCGATATTTCGTCCTCAATTTCAACCATTGATTTCGGCAGTTTTTTTATGCTTAAAGGCATGTTGGGGTTGACAAAACGATTTTCTTAATATATAATAGATAATAGAAAAAAGCAAGGGCCAATTTTGGCCTTTTGAAAAAAACAGAGAGGGGTGAGATGAACATCCAACTGACAGGTCTGGAAAAATGGCGTGTGATGGAAGGTAACACACACGGCGCAGCCGCATCCATAGCACGACGAATGCCAGGTGTTATGACGAAAGACGCTTTTCGCGCGGCGGAGGCATTCCGACATCAGCTAAATCGCGAACGCTGGGCGGATGCCGTCATCGCCGAAGTTCTTGCCGGCTCGGATTGATCTTTGAGCTAACCTTAACCAAGGAGCGTGTCATGGCCAAGATTCTTGCGGTGTTGGTGGTATCGGTCGCCATCAGTCTTGCGCTCACGGCGGTTTATGCCAACGGCGAGACCCCAGAACTCAAGGCTCTTGAGATAAGGATCGTTGGGTTGAGCAAACAGGTGTACGACAATCTGGATAACTTGGCCTCTCTGCTGTCGAAGAAAGGCGCGCTGATCATTTTCGAAGTCAAGCGCGAGATAATGACTGCGGAAGAGATGTTTCTCAATTATCTTTATGACGAGAGCGTCCCGTTGTCGGACAGGAAGCACGATGCCGAGGGTTTCATCACCGGCCTCACAAATACGCGCGACCACACAAAGAAAAAGATAGATGAGGTTTTGGAGAGGAAAAACAAAAAGAACGATATTTAACGCGGGATTGCTCGCGCGAACTCGGAAGCGGCCCGGAAATCGGACCGCTTCTTTTTTATAAAAAAACAATTAAAATTATTTAATGATGCGATTTGAGTCGACAATGCCGATGAGGGAGGGGAGAATAAACGAGGTTTTTCTCGTTGGAAGACCGAAATTTAAGAAAGAAACTCCCCCAGAAATTAAAAGGGCGCTTGAAACAAGAGGTCAGGAAAAAACCGGACAGCTTTTCGGATATGTTGAAAAGTATTTTGACGGAGATCCGACAAATCCCGAAAGAAAATTTTTAAAAGACTTGCGGGGCGAGGTGGCGCTTGAACTTGGTTTCGTAAAACCCGAGGACCAGAAACGGCTTAAGGCCTTTCCTGTTGTCGGAACGGAGTTGGACAGGCGAGGAGCAGACTTCTTTTTTTCAGTCGATATTCCAGGCAAAGATAAGGCGCTTAGGATTGTCGGAGATGTTACAAGCGCGCCAGAACATGAAAAAACAAAAAGAGGCGAGGGTTTAATGGAAAAAGTCATAATTTACGGCGATATTGCAGATGCTGAAATGGAAGGAAAAGAGGCGTACCAAAAAACTTTGCAAAAATACGCGGGCGAATTTATAAAAATGGCCAAAGAAAAATCTGCACCGCCTCAAAAATCCGAAACGTCAGCAGAAAAAGCCGCGTGATCGCGGCTTTTTCGTTTCACTTTGATAAATAACTAAACAAATAGCGGAGCTAAAACCAAAGTAAGCGTGGCGAGAAGTTTTATAAGGACATGAAGCGAAGGGCCTGCGGTGTCTTTGAATGGGTCGCCGACGGTGTCCCCTGTTACGGCGGCTTTATGCGGGTCGGAGCCCTTTCCGCCCATATTTCCTTCCTCAATCCATTTTTTGGCGTTGTCCCAAGCGCCACCGCTATTATTCATAACAGTCGCGAGTAAAACTCCGGCGATTGTTCCTATCATCAAAAGTCCTGCTTCTGCTTCGGCTCTCAACAAAAGTCCGACAGCAACCGGCCCGATAACAGCTAAAGCTCCGGGCAAAATCATTTCTTTCAGCGCACCTCGGGTGGTAATATCAACCGCTTTTGAATAATCTGGTTTTTCGGTTCCGGCCATAATTCCCGGCCTTTCGCGAAACTGTCTTCGGACCTCGTTAATAATATAGTAGGCCGAACGCCCGACTGCTCTTATGGCGAGCGCCGAGAAAAGAAAAACAATCATCGCTCCTATCATCCCCCCGACAAATACCTCAACCTTAGCCAAATCAACGACGGTTAAATGAACCTCTTCAAGATATGCCGAAAAAAGCAGGAATGCCGCGAGTGCTGCCGAGCCTATGGCATAACCTTTTGTCAGGGCTTTGGTCGTGTTTCCGGCCGAATCCAATTTATCCATAACGTCTCTGTATTCTTCGGATTCCCCGGACATTTCAACAATACCCGCGCCGTTGTCGGTAATTGGTCCGAAAACATCCATAGCAAGAATATAAGCCGCGGTCGCAAGCATTCCCATTGTGGCGACAGCCGTCCCGAAAAGTCCTCCGCCCGGAATCCCCGAAAGACGCCCAAAATAAAACGACGCGAGAAGCGCCGCGCTTATGGCAAGAACCGTAAGCGCGGTTGATTCAAGTCCGACCGAAAATCCGGAGATTATGTTTGTGGCAGGTCCGGTTTCGGAGGCCTCGGCTATTGAACGCACCGGCCTATGGCTAGAATCGGTGTAATACTGGGTTATAAAAACGAAAGCGAGACTTGTCGCGATGCCGACTAGCCCCGCGGCAAAAAACCACATATTGCCGAGTAAATATTTTGTAGTGAAGAAAAAGGCGATTATCGCGAGTCCTAAAGTCAGGTAATATCCTCGGTTCAATGCCGCCATCGGGTTTTCATTTTCGCGCGCGCGAACAGCAAAAAGTCCGACAATACTCGCAACCAGCCCCAAAGCGCGTAAAACCAGAGGAAACATTATTCCGCCGATTCCGAAGTAAGGGAATAGCGCCGCGCCCAAAATCATAGCGCCTATGTTTTCGGCGGCGGTTGATTCAAAGAGGTCCGCTCCTCTGCCCGCGCAATCTCCAACATTATCGCCGACAAGATCGGCTATGACCGCGGGATTTCTCGGGTCGTCTTCAGGAATTCCCTGCTCAACTTTTCCTACAAGATCCGCTCCGACATCGGCGGCTTTGGTATAAATTCCTCCTCCAAGCTGGGCAAAAAGAGCGACCAAAGACGCGCCAAATCCATAACCAACAATAAGCGTCGGTATTTTTATAACTTCATACCCGAGATATTTATAAACGAGAAAAAGTCCGGCAATACCAAAAAGAGATAACGCGACTACTATGATTCCGGTAATCGCTCCTCCGCGAAAAGCAACCTGCAAAGCCGAGTTAAATCCTTTTTTGGACGCTGCCGCCGAGCGAAGGTTGGCGGTAGTGGACATTTTCATTCCCACAATTCCCGCGACAGCCGAGGAAATAGCGCCCAAAATAAAGGCGATTGCCGTTTGTAAACCGAGCGCGGTGTTGCCCGTAAACGCATAAACCGCGAAAAGAGCCATAGCAAGCGCCAGAGAAATCCAGCCGATTGTTTTATATTGCCTTTTGACGAAAGCGTTCGCGCCCTCTTTGATGGCCAGCGCCACCTCCTGCATTTTGGCCGTGCCGGTGGATTGTTTGTTTACCCAGCTCACTAGCCACCAAACAAAAAACAGCGACAGAAACGCTACTATAATAGGAAAGTATTCAAGCATATGCTTAAAATTAAATAAACGAATTAATAATATAAATACGAGTATAGGATAAAACTTCGCCACAGGCAAATAGGTTTTATTCCTCAATGTTTTCTCCTGAAACTTCTCCCTCTTCGGTTGCCTGCGCGATCGATTCTCCTTTTCGCGAACGGATGTCTATTTTCCAGCCGGTGAGTTTTGCCGCCAGTCTCACATTTTGTCCGCCCCGCCCTATCGCAAGCGACAGCTGGTCTTCGGCAACCGTGACCATGGCCGTTTTGGTTTTTTTGTCTATCTCAACGTCAAGAATTTTTGCCGGAGACAAGGAATTTGACACGAATTCCTCCGGATCATCCGACCATTCCGCGATGTCTATTTTTTCCCCGCCGAGTTCAGCTATGACCGTCGAGACCCTGACTCCTTTTTGTCCCACGGCCGATCCCACCGGATCTATGCCGGGCGCCGATGAGAATACGGCTATTTTTGATCTGGCGCCCGGCTCTCTGGCCACATTTTTTATTTCAACGACGCCCGATGCCATTTCGGGAACCTCCATTTCAAAAAGTTTTACCAGAAACTGCGGGTGCGTGCGCGAAAGATAAAGGTTTGTTCCGCGCGGATTTTTTTCCACAAGGTATAAAAGCGCCTTTATTCTTTCGCCTATCCGGTAACGCTCTCCGCGCATCTGCTCGTCTTGCGGTAAAATGGCGGTGATTCTCCCGAGATCCAGAAAAACACTGCGATTTTCAACGCGCTGTACTATCCCCGATATTATTCCGCCTTCTTTTTTCTTAAATTCGTCAAAAACCGATTCGCGCTCGGCTTCACGTATCCGCTGGATTATCACCTGTTTTGCCGTCTGGGCGGCAATACGGCCGTAGTCTCCTTTGGACTCAAGATTAAAAATCAGCTCCTCGCCGGCCCCGACCCCCTTTTTTATTTTTTTGGCTTCGTCGATCATTATGTGGCGCTCGGGATTAAACCGGACTTTATGTTCCTCGGTGGGGGCGCCCTCCTCCTCTTCCTCGTCTTTTCTGGCGTACCTGCGCGGTTCGTCGCTCGGCGTCTCGGCCTCGGCCGTATCCGACTCCTCCGAAACCTCCTCCGGCTTCAGCATCGATTCGTCGACGACAATTTTAACCTGCCAGAAATCGGTTTTTCCGCTGGACGCGTCGAACTTAGCCTTAACAATTTGTCCGCGCTTGCCGTAATCTTTTTTATACGCGGCGGCCAAGGCCATCTCTATGGTTTCGATTATTTTTTCTTTGGATATTCCCCGCTCGGCCTCAAGCTGTTCCAGGGCCGCTTGAAATGTTTTTAAGTCTGAAAGCATTGTTTTGTTTGTTTATTTAGTAAAGATGCCCGCCATAGGCGGACATTGCAGGATGGTTTTATTTTATAACCGCCGGTTTTCGGTGTCAAGCGGGCTCTTTTTACGGCAGTCCGGCGTTAGCGGGGCTTTTTATTTTCGTGTTAATATATGTGCAGGCATGGCCGTGTTTAAATTCCTTGGGGCGTTAAACGTTAAAAAAAGATGCGATGTCGCGGGCGTCGGCCTTTGGCAGTGTCCGCACTTCTTATTTATAATCATGGGCACGGTGATTATCGCCGCAATTTTGGCGACCGATATTGTCGCCCGCAGGTACACCGAGCCGGAGATTGCGGCTCTTGTCGTGCTTCTGGTATCAGCCCTGCTTTTTATAATAGGCCATATAATTGTCCGGTCTTTTGAAAATGTGGTTGAGGCATCCCGCATGAAGTCGGAATTCGTAAGCATAATTTCGCACGAACTGCGCTCCCCTTTGTCGGCGGTCAAGTGGAGCCTGGATCTTTTGAAATCGGAACCGGCCTACGCCGAAAAGGCCAACGATTCCTATTCCATAATTTCCATGATAGGCGAGCAGAATGAGAAAATGATACACCTAGTCAACACCCTTCTCGAGGTCCGGCGGGTTGAGGACAAAAAAATAGACCTTGCTCCGGAAAAAATATCGCTTAGGGAAATAACCGAAAAAACACTGCGAGACCTAGACTCTTTTGCCAGAGCTTCGAATGTAACGCCGGATTTAAACTTTGGAAGCGACGGAATTGTTTTTGCCGATCCGAAAAAGATCGGATTTGTCGTCGCGAGCCTCACCGAAAACGCGCTGCGCTACAGTCCCGGTGGAACTTCGGTCAAGATAGAAATTTTCAGGAAGTCGGGAAAGATTTTTTGGCGGATATCCGATCATGGGCCGGGAATTCCCGAGGAAGACCGCGAAATGATTTTCAGCAGATTTTTCCGCTCGCATAATGTTTTTCGCTATCGTTCCGGCGGGCTCGGCGTCGGCCTTTTTGTTTCCAGGGCGTATATAAAAGCATCCGGAGGGGAAATGGGATTTTTCTCAAAAAATAAAAAAGGCAGTGTTTTTTGGTTTAGTTTGCCGGAGTTAAAAGTTAAAGGTTAGAATTATATAAACATGAGTGAAAGCAAAAAAATAGTTATTCTTGAGGATGACCTGGCTCTGGTTACAAGTCTGTCGCGGGCCCTTGAGTCCGACGGGTTTGAAATTTACTCGGCCGTCGACGGAGAAACTGGCTTACGAACTATAGCGGAAAAAAAACCGGATCTGGTCATTTTAGACATAATTCTTCCGAGGAAAAGCGGTTTTGAAGTTATGGAGGCTTTGTCGGCGGACAAAGAGCTTTCAAAGATCCCGGTTATGGTTTTGACCAATCTTGAATCCAGCCAGGACGTAAACCGGATGATGGAACTCGGCGCCAAATCGTTTCTGGTAAAAACGAACTACTCCCTTGATGAGGTTCTGGTTAAAGTTAAAGGGTTTTTTAAATAAGTCCGTTCATGCGGATTGAACCCGAACGTCTAAAACTTTTTATTCTCGATTCGGAGCTTGTCTCAAAGGGCGACTTTGAGTCAGCCGAAAAAAAAGCGGCTGATACCGGCAAAAACATCGAAGACGTTTTGGTTGAGGACGGAAAAATTTCCGATGACGATTTGCGCCGTCTTCACGCGTATATCTTGGGCGTGCCCTTCGTCAACTTGGAGCAGGAAAAAATAGATCCGCGTGTTTTGGAGGTTATTCCGGAGCCCATCGCGAGAAATCACAACATTGTGCCCTATAAACTCGAGGGCGGATCGCTTGAAGTGGCAATGCTTGATCCCGAGGACCTGGAAGCAATCGATTTTATCAAGAAGAAGGCCGGGTTAAAAATAAAACCGCGCCTGACCAGCCGGGCGTCTATTACCAACGTTCTCCACCAGTACCAGAAAAGCCTTGAGGCCGAATTCGGAGAAATAATCAAGAAGGAGGCTGATACGCTAAGACCGGTAACCGAAACCGGAGAAACACAGACGACAGAGGAGGATCTCAAAAAAATATCCGAAGACCTTCCTATAGTCCGTATTGTGGACACGCTTTTACGCCATGCCATGGTTCAGCACGCTTCGGACATCCACATAGAGCCCGAGGAAAAAGAGGTTTTGGTCAGATACCGCATTGACGGCATTCTGCACGACGCCATGGTTTTGCCGAAACAGGTTGCCCAGGGCATAATCGCCCGCATAAAAGTTTTGTCCAACCTGAAGCTCGACGAGCACCGCTTGCCACAGGACGGCAGGTTTAGAATCGAAGATAACGAGCAAAAGGTTTCTTTCCGTGTTTCGGTCATTCCGGTATACGACGGGGAAAAAGCGGTCCTAAGGCTTCTGCCGGAAAATTCCCGCGGATTCACTCTTGAACAGCTTGGTTTCAGAGGGGACGGGCTCGAAAGAATCGAGAAGGCCATCCGCAAACCGGTTGGGATGGTTTTGGCAACCGGGCCTACCGGATCCGGAAAAACGACCACGCTTTATACGATCATAGAGATTTTAAATACCGCTGCGGTCAATATTTCGACTGTGGAAGACCCAATCGAGTATCGCATTCCCAGAGTCAATCAGTCGCAGGTCAGGCCGGATATAGGGTTTACTTTTGCAAACGGTTTAAGGTCAATTTTGCGGCAAGACCCCGACATTTTGATGGTCGGCGAGATACGGGACAACGAGACGGCTTCTTTGGCGGTTAACTCCGCGCTGACCGGGCATCTGGTTTTATCGACCCTTCATACCAACTCGGCGGCCGGCGCCATCCCCCGTCTTCTTGAAATGAAAGCCGAGCCGTTTTTAATCGCTTCAACCGTTAATGTCGTCATTGCTCAGCGCCTGGTCAGGAGAATTTGCAAGCAGGATTCTCCGCACACCCTTACCGCCGACGAAATACGCGCTTTTGGAAACGAAATAGACCCGGACAAGCTCCTTGAAATTTTAAGAAAGGAAAAAATAATCAAACCCAAAGACTCGTGGAAGGATGTTAGGTTTTACCGGCCGGTGCCGAGCGACGATTGCCCCGACGGCTATAAAGACCGCATAGGGATTCACGAAGTTTTGGAAATGTCGGAGACGATAAAAGAAATGACGGTCCGACAAGCGACATCCGATGAGGTTGAAAAACAGGCTCGAAAAGAGGGAATGACGACGATGTTTGAAGACGGAATTATAAAAGCGGCGCAAGGCATTACGACTTTGGAAGAAGTGATGCGTGTTACAACCGAATAAAGCAGATAAATGGCGGTATTCTATTTTCAAGCCAAAAATATTTCCGGACAGGAACTCTCGGGTCACAGAGAGGCCGTGGACAGGTACGATCTGGCCGGAAATCTTAAAAAAGAGGGCTATTTTTTGCTGAATTACAGAGAAGACCGGATAAAAACTCCGTTTTTGAAACTCGTGTCTTTGTTCGGACGCGTTCCGATGCAGGAAAAAATGGTTTTCGCCAGGAACTTGGCGGTAATGGTTTCGGCCGGCGTCTCGCTCGTAAAAAGCCTGGATGTCCTTTCGCGTCAGACCGATAATCGCGCCTGGCGCAAAATACTTGAAGACGCGGGCCTTGCGGTCAAAAAGGGAAAGCCTTTGAGCCAGGCCATGGAAGAGAGTCCGGCTGTTTTTTCTCCTCTTTTCAGGGCAATGGTCAGGGCCGGCGAAGCTTCGGGCAAGCTTGATGAGGCGCTGAAGCTCGTTGCCCAGCAGCTTGAGCGTGATTATGATCTTAGGCGCAAGGCCAGGGGGGCGTTTGCTTATCCCGCGGTAATACTTTTTGCTATGATTGTAATCGGAATACTGATGATGGTCTATGTCGTGCCGACTTTGGTTCAGACTTTTGAGGAGTTGGAAGTGGAATTGCCGGCGACAACGCTGGTTATAGTTTACGTGAGCAAGTTTTTGACCGAGCGCTGGCTTTTGTCCGCGCTCATAACGGCGTCGTTCGCGGGTTCGATAGCCGTGGCCGCCTCGAGCGATAAAGGAAGGAATATTATATCGTTAATTTTATTGAAGACGCCGATCGTGTCCACGCTTATTAAAAAAATAAATTCAGCCAGAGTTTCAAGGACTCTGGGTTCGCTCATAAGCTCCGGAGTGGACATCGTTGAGGCTATCCGGGTAACCGGAGATGTCGTACAAAACCCGAGGTTCAAGAAAGTCCTGGCCTCGGCCGAGGAAGAAATCCAAAAAGGAAACCAGATATCGCAGGTTTTTATCCAGAACAGCGATTTGTTCCCGCTTTTGGTCGGCGAGATGATGGCGGTGGGAGAGGAAACCGGAAAATTTTCGGAGATGCTCGCGCGCCTCGCGGATTTTTTTGAAGAGGACGTGTCCCAATCAACAAAGACACTCTCGACTATAATTGAACCGGCTTTGATGATAATCATGGGCGTGGTCGTTGGATTTTTCGCCATATCAATGATTCAGCCTCTTTATTCGCTTACGGCGGGAATATAAGCGGCTTAAAAATAAATGAAAAACGGCTTAACTGCTCTTGAAATCTTGGTGGCGCTGGCCATACTCGCGCTTCTGGCCACCCTGTCGATAAGTTCGTTCGACAAAATACAGCGTGTCGTTTATTTGGACGGCGCCGTCGAATCAGTGACCTCTTTGATCCGCGAAGCCCGGACCAAAACTTTGGCGTCAGAGGATTCTTCGCAGTACGGTGTCTATTTTGAATCCGGACGGGCGGTGCTATTCAAGGGCGCTGAATTCAGCGAGGGGTTTCCGGACAACAAGACTTACGTCGTTCCCGAAAAAGCGGAGATTATTAACGTTAGCTTTCCGCTTAGTTCCGTGGTCTTTAAAAAACTTACCGGAGATGCGGAGGGCATCGGGGATGTTTCAGTTAAAATTAAAAATTCATACAACTTAAAAAAAATATCGGTAAACGAAGTCGGGTTGGTGTATGTCGAATAAATCTTCAAATTTCGGATTCGGCCTTCTGGAGATCGTGGTTTCCACGGCGCTTATTTCCGCGTCTCTTTTTTCCCTGGCTTATATGTCAAAAATTGCCCTTCGGGCCACGACCGAAAGTTTTTTAAATGTTAAAGCCTCGTTTTTGGCCGAAGAAGCTTTGGAGGCCGTCAGATTTGTGCGGGATAACGGCTGGTCGGCAAATATCGATCCGGTTATTGCGGGCGACGCTTATTATGTTTTGTTTTCGGCCGGCGGCTGGTCAATTGCGACTTCAAGCCAGGGTCTGGTGGGCGGAATTTTTGAAAGAGCCGTATTTTTTGAAAATGTTTATCGGAGCATAGAAGATGACAGTATAGTTCCGGAAGAGTCCGGGGAGCCGAAAGTTCTGGATCCGGATACGGTCAAAGTTACGGCCGTCGTTTCACGGCTAAAGGGTTTTGAGGCCGCAACGTCTTCGGTTGAGTTCACCACTTACGTGACTAACTTATTTGAAGACTGATCTATGGCAAAAAAAACCTCCGGTTACAGTCTGATTGAGGTCGTGGTGTACGCCGCTATTCTGGCCGCCCTCGCGGTTTTTGTCGCCAACACCATGATTACCAGCTTCAAAGCTTTCAATCAGGGGCGGGTGAATCGCCGTATCGTTATTGACGCCGAAACTGCCCTGGAAAGAATTGTGCGGGAAAGCAGAATGGCTTCAAGCGTGGACGAGACACAAAGCGCTCTTGATTCCGACTCCTCAAATCTGGTTCTTAACTCGCGGGCAAGCTCCGAAGATGAGACGGCCGTGGTAAAAAAATTTTTTATATCCGGCGGTCGGCTTGCTTTTCAGGAAGGACCGGGAGAGGCGCGGTTTTTGACTGCGCCCAACACCTATGTTTCTTCGTTTTTTGTTTCCAGCGCTTCAAGCACCCGTTCGCAAACGGTTAAAATATCGCTGATTTTGGAAGCCGGCTCCGGCTCCGGTTTTACCAGCCGTAATTTTTATACCAGCGCCGTGTTGAGAGGGGGATATTGATATGAAAATTAAGAATTTAAAATTTAAAATTAAAAATTATTGTGAAGGGCAGGCCCCTCGACATAACTCGGGACAAGCGGCTTTGGTCATGGTTTTCTTTTTATTTTTTATATCGGTCGCGGCCACGGGAGGCCTGGCGTCTTTTGCCTCGTCGGAACTGAAAAGCGCGAACACCCTTATCAAATCCAAACAGATCCGCTCTTACACCGAGGGCTCTTCGGAGGACGCGGCTTACCGGGTCATTGTCGGAAAAAATGTTCCTAGCCAGTTTTCTTACGCCGAAGGCGGTTTGTCGGCAACGACCACCGCGACTCTCATATATGACGACGAAGGAAATGTGGATTCCGTGGATATTCTGACCGACGGCGCGCAAGCGAATATAAAAAGAAAAATAAATGTTTTGATGGAGAAAGTTTATGAAGTGAATTTTTTGTTCGGGGGGCTTGTCGGTTCGGGCGGAATTTTCATGCAAAACACAAGCAGTATTTTTGGCGACGTTCACACTAATGGCTCGGTGACCGGAAACAATTTTCCGGTCATTGACGGAAACGTGTCTGCTGTCGGCACGATTTCCGACCCGCCCCAAGTCTTGGGAACGAAAACGGAAGGGGCTCCGTTTCAGGAGATGCCGGTTCCGGAATCTATTCTTGACGGATGGGAAGATGAGGCCGAAGACGGCGGTGTTTATTCCGGGGCATGCCCTTACAAACCGGCTGATGGTACAACGCTCGGTCCGATTAAAATTCCGTGTGATGTTGAAATAAACGGCACGAAGATAGTTACGCTCACCGGAAAACTGTGGATTTCCGGAAATTTGGATGTCAAAAATAGCGCCAAGCTCCGTCTGGCCTCTTTTTATGGCTCCAGAAGCGAGGTTGTTATCGCGCATAATCCTGCCGACGAAAACGACAGCGGAAAAATAACCGTGCAGAATTCCGCCCAGCTTCTGGGCTCCGGCACTGCCGGCAGTTATATAATGATGATTTCAAGAAACAGATCCGCCGAACAAGGCGGAGACGAGGAGGCGATAGATGTCAAGAATTCCAGTTCAGCCTCAATTTATTACGCGCCTCACGGCAAAGTTATTGCGCAAAATTCTTCGCAGGACGTCCATTTAAAGACGGTTGTTGCGTGGAAACTTGAACTTAAGAACTCTTCACTCGTTGAATATGAAGAGACGCTTGCCAGCGTTAGAATACCCGCCGAAAAATGGGCGATAGGTTCGTGGCAGGAAAAGCCGTAATGTCGAATGTGTTATGATAAATCTATATGAGTTTTATTTATCGGCTTCTTCCTCCGCCGTCATATCTTGATTTTAAAGCAATGGGTCTTGACGTTTCCGATCGTTCCATAAAATACGCCGAATTTGCCGACACCAAGGACGGGATCCGTCTTAAAAAAATAGGCAAGAAGGATTTGAATCCGGGAATTATCGAAGCCGGGGAAATAAAAAAACCCGACGAATTATCCGCGATCCTCTCGTCTATTTTCAGGCCATTCGCGCTAAATTATGTTATCGCCGCTTTGCCGGAGGAACGGGCGTACATAAGCGCGATGTCTTTGCCGGAAGCCGAAAAAGAGCAGATAAAAGAAGCGGTTGAAATCGAATTACCCGAAAAAATCCCTTTGCCGGCGGGAGAGACCATTTTCGATTTTGAATTTATGCCCCGCGCTTCGGAATCGGTTGGCGGAGCAAAAATAACCGAGGATCAGGTTCCGCACCGGGATGCCGTGGTCTACGCGTTTCCCAAATCGGTGGTTCAGGATTATTTGAAGGCCTATCTTTCGGCGGGCATAAAGCCGGTTGCTTTTATAATGGAGACCGCGGCCTTGAGCCGGGCGCTGGTCTCGGAAAACGACGCGGGAAGACCGATTATGATAGTGGATTTTGGGAAAACCCGTACCACCTTCGTCATAGTTTCGGGCGGACTGGTTCGTTTCAGTTCAACCGTAAATGTTGCCGGAGAATCTCTGGACCGGGCCATAGCCAAGTCTTCCGGATTGTCTTTGAAAGAAGCGGAAAAAATTAAAAAAGAAAAAGGGATGCTAAACACCCCGGAAAACGGCAAGGTTTATGACGCCGTATTGCCCGTGGTTGCGGCGGTTGCCGATGAAATAGAACGTCACATTCTTTTTTGGAATACGCACGCCGAACACGTTCATCAATCCGAGCCCGAAATTTCAAAAGTGATTCTTTCCGGCGGGGATTCCAACCTTATCGGATTTAAGGAATATTTAGGGTTTCAGCTTGGTTTGCCGGTAGAGCTTGGCAACGCCTGGATCAACGTCGCGCCTTTTGAAGAGTATATACCCGAAGTAAAATTCAATGAATCTTTGGAATACAGCGCCGCGATAGGGCTTGCTTTAACAGCGCTAGGGGCCAATTAAATGTCCATAAATCTTTTACCCGAAGATTATCAAATTGACTTAAGAGCCGAAAGGCTTAAACGCCTGATTGTTGTGGCCGGGGCGGCTGTTTTTCTGATTGCCGTCGCCAATACGATTTTACTTTCGCCCGTCTGGGTTCTTTTTGTCGTTCAGGAGAGGGAAATGTCGAGACAGCTTGAATCTCTCGAAAAAAGTCCGGCGTTTTTGCGTCTTAAGAACCTGGAGGACGAAATCGGAAGCCTTAATTACGAGATAAATTCTTTTAATGATCTGGAAAAAAAACGAATTGAAATCGCGCCGGCTATCTCTTCAATTTTGGACAGCCGTCCCGCGGGAGTAAGGGTGAGCGCGGTGATCTTTTCCGCGGCCGATCCGAGGAGAAGCCAGCCTCCGCAGTTATCGGTACAAGGAACCGCTCCGCACAGGGACCTGCTTTTGGATTTTGCATCGGCCAACAAAGACAACAGTTTTTTCAGTAAAATACACTCGCCCATATCCAACCTGCTGAAAGAAACGAACGTTGAGTATTCATTGGTATTTGATCTGGCCGATTAGTCTTGCCGGAATTAAATCATGTTTAAAAATAAAATTATAAAAATCGCGGTTCTGGTCCTGATGATTGATCTGGCTTCCGTTGCCGGCTGGTGGATGTTTTATAATGAAATAAAAAACATAGACCGGCGCATAGTCTTAATCACCCAAAATATTTCTTTTCAGGACGCCAAACAGCGAAACATTAAACAGCTCGACCAGACTCTGCTGTCGATTGTCTCGGAAAAATCTAAAATAGACGGAGTTTTTGCCGACCCCGGCAGTGTTGTCGAGTTTATAGAAAACTTGGAGGAGTTGGCGGTTCTTTCCGGGGCCGGACTCGAAATATTGTCCGGTTCCTTTCCGTCCAAAGCCGAGGAGGGCGGTCCGTTTTTTACTCTAAACCTAAGCGGAAGTTTCGGCCGAATTTTCAAGTTCCTGTCGTTGGTTGAGAAAACGGGCTACCAGACCAGGATAGAGGGCGCCAAGTTTAACGCGTCTGATTCCGGCGGATGGACTTCCCAGGTCAGGCTTCGGATGATGAGTTATAAATTCTAAAACGCCAAAAAAATGAAATTGAATTTGTTTAAAATATATTCGAGAGACCATTGGGCCAGACTGGGACGGGAGTTGCTCGGTGTCATCGGGTCGCCGCCGAGAAACTATTGGGGTCGGTTCCTGCTGTTATTTGCGTTTTTATTCTTATCGGCTCTGGCGGTCAACGTTTATTTGTTTTTGTCTTTGTGGCAGGGGCGCTCCAGGATTCCGGTCGAAATAGTCGGTGAGGCCGGTCCCAGAATAAACCTGTCGGGACTTAGCTCGGCGGTAAAAATTATCAGGGACAAAGAAGCCGGGTTTCGAAATACGGCCGACTTGCCGGCCGTCGGAGACCCGTCGTTGTAAAAGCTACGTTTTAGAAGTATAATTTATAATTATTTTGCCCTCGTAGTTTAATGGATAAAACAACTCCCTTCTAAGGAGTGGCTGCAGGTTCGATTCCTGCCGAGGGCACCAAAAACCAATACGTCCCGATATCTATCGGGACGTATTGGTTTTTTGCATATTGAGCTTTGATTGCGCTTGTGCTAATTTTTTCTAAGATCGGATGCCGATAAAACTGGAGAAACTGTGGCGAAACCGGAAGAACGGCTTATTGTGGCAATTGACGAACACCTTGTAGAGAAGGCGATTTTGATGATTCAGCGCCTTATGTCCGTTATTGAGTGGTTCAAAATCGGCTCCCAGCTTATGTATGCCGGACACGCCCATTCTGTTGCAAAGTTCGTTCACTCCCTCGGGAAAAATGTTTTCTGGGACAACAAAATTTTTGATATTCCGGAAACATCCGGAAAATCCGTTCAAAATTTGGTTTCGTCATCAAGTCCCGAAATTTTCAGCATTTACGCCGGAGAAGATTCGAGCCTCGAGGCCTTAAAATTGGCCAACTGGCATAAGGGAAAAAGCAAAATGTTCGGGGTGAGTCTTCTGACTTCCGATCGTATTGGCTCCGAAGAAGAGGCTGTTTCTCGCGTCATGGCGATGGCCGCGAGGCTGTATATGATCCGGGCGGATGGAGTTATTTGTCCGGCGTTTATTGCCGAGCGGGTTAAAGCCGCATACGGCTTGAAAATTATCTCGCCCGGAATCCGCGCCGGATGGCATCCGGCGAGTGGGCACGCAATGCCTCTGTCGGCAGGCAAAGCAATACGGTTTGGCGCCGACCAGATTGTTGTCGGCTCGGCAATAACCCGCGCTCCGAAAAGCGTTGGCGGTCCCAGAGGCGCTGCGGAAAAAATTCTTGAGGAAATCGCAAAGGCTTCACGATAAAAACCCCGAAATGATCGGGGTTTTAAATTTGTTAAATTATGTGTGCTCGTACGGTCTCAATGTGTTCCCGGAGGTATTTCAAAAATTCTGTTCCGCCGGTGCCGGAGCGAGTCGGGTTGGAGGCCCATTTTTGTTCCTGATCGGCAATATAATTTTTGGCAAAGTTATAGTGAAGTTCCAAAAACTCGACAAGCAGGTCAACACATCGGTTATAAGCGCTCTCTTTGTAAACGTCGCCTGTTTTCATAAAATATTCTCTCAAAGTTCCCCACCCGACGTTCGTGTTTTCCAAAAATTCAATGAATTTTCTGTGTCCCGCGGGCATATATTTTCTCATTTCCATTAAATAATGCATGAACCCGTCCTTTTTGAATTCAATTCCGAGATAAGCGTAAAGAACCGGGACTATTGAGCTTTGGGCGCCTGTTTCACCGAAGAACTTTTGCGGTTTTCCTTCAAACTCGTCAACGCCCTCGTATATAACTCCATTTGGTAACGGCGAACGCTCCGACCAGCCGAAAAGATACGGCCTTACGCGCGTGTAATATATGTAAGGGTCGCAATGTTCCGGCATTCGTTTCATGGTATCAAGCATTTTTTCCTGGCGCTGGGCCATAAGTGCTAGGGCCAGAGAGGCGAAAGGTGCTGTTTTTTCGGTTCTGGCTTGAATTTCAAAAAGACATTCCGCGGGTATTTTTCCGGCCCTTGCCTCAATATCAACATGAACCAGAATAAACCAGTCTTCGTCAATTCCGCCCAAAAAATTTTGGGCAATGGCAATATTTCCAAGTTCTATCGGTTTTGTCGGGTCAAGCCTGAACCAGTTGTGAAGGGCGTAAGAGTCGTAAGAAAGCACTGGGGGGCGCCCCAACAGTTTAGCGCATTTATAAAACGGAACGGCTATTGACGCAGGAAGTATTTTGGCAGGTTCCTCGCCCGGCGCGTAGACATACGCGTGCGCAAGAAAAGAAAAATAGCGCATCGTCTCATCAAGCGCCTGTCGGTCGTTTTTCAAGAATTGTAAATCAATTTTTGGCACCCGGTCCAAGCCCGGTTTGAATATCTCGCGAATTTTTCCGGAGGTAAGAATTTTTGGAAGAGCAAGACCCTGTTCGGCCAGAACAGCTCGCGGGTAAACAGAAGGTGTTGGCAGCCGGGGTTCACGTGAAGGCAGAAAACCTCTTTCCGTGTCTATATCAAAATCTTTTGGTGTCAATGCGGAGATTTCCTGTTTTGTCATCCCAGACCCTTTTCAAAGAAGCAAAACTGCGCTAATACTATATTCTTGGCATAAAAAAGCAAGTCTGTTAAAATACTTATACTCTTTAAATTACGCGCGGTTAGCTCAGTGGTAGAGCGCTTCGTTGACATCGAAGAGGCCAGAAGTTCGATCCTTCTACCGCGCACTATCCACATGAATACGCCATGCGTATGGCGCATTCGTGCTATTATTATATGTATGGCAAGAATTATTTTAAAAGCAGTTTTGTGGGGGGCTGTTTTCTGGCTTGTTTTGGGTTTGGCCCTCTTTTTTATCACCGGTTTTTATGAGGGTTTTATAACCCAAGATCCGAACGCGGAAGTCTCGTCTTTCTGGACCGCGGTCTTGAGATACTCCGCAATAGTTCTGGCGCTTGGAATTGCGGTGTACGTTTTTATTGAAAGCGAGAAAAAACTGAAAGTGGCTGAACTCAAAGCAAAGATAGCCGTACATAGGGAGAAAGGATTTTTTAACCCGGCCACGCCCGGACCGATACCGCCAAAACCGGCTGAATCAGGCGTGTTTATCCAGCCAAAACCATTTGTTCCGCCGAAACCCCCGACACAACCGCCTTCTCCTGTTTTCTCACCAAAGCCGGCGCCTAAAGAATTTATTCCTCCGACACCTCCTCCTATTCCTCTTCCTCCAAAACCAGTTGTACCCGTTACAAAACCGGCTCCAATTCCGCCCGCCCCGCCAAAACCGGCTGAATCAGGCGTGTTTATCCAGCCAAAACCATTTGTTTTGCCGAAACCTTCAGCTCCGGTAATACAGCCGACGCGCCCTTTCGGACCGCCCCCTGTGCAGACTTTCACGCCGCTGTCTTTGCCTAAATCCGAGGATTTAAAAAAGACCCCAGACCAGACGCCGTGGAGCTAAATGTAATTTACGAAGACAAAAATTTTCTGGTTTTGAACAAACCGGCGGGTGTTGTGGTGCATCCTGACAAAAATCATGATGAAAACACTCTGGTTCAGGGGGTCGTTAAAAAATTTCCGGAAATTCGCGGAGTTGGAGACGATCCGACAAGGCCGGGCATTGTTCACCGTCTGGATAAAGACACTTCGGGGCTTATGATTGTAGCCAGAAACCAAAAATCTTTTGAATATTTAAAATCCCTTTTTTCCGGCAAAGGCGGAAAGGACGGAATCAAAAAAACATATTTGGTTTTAGTTTCCGGCTCAGTAAAAGACGGCGAAGGCGTGATTGACTTGCCGATAGGACGAAGCCGGAAAGATTCTCGTAGGCGCATTGCCGGCCGCGGAGCTTCGGGCAAGTTAAGGGGGGCGATAACAGAATATAAAATTGTTAAGCGATTCGAAAAGTTTACGCTTTTGGAAGCGTGCCTGATTACCGGACGCACTCATCAGATTCGGGCGCATTTTGCGGCAATCAGCCGTCCGGTGGCCTGCGATAAAATTTACGGCGGGAAAAATCCGGCGTGTCCCGCGGGCCTCGCCCGCCAATTTTTACACGCATGGAAGCTGGAATTTGTTTCGCCTTCCGGCGCGAAAATGTCCTTTGAAGCCGACCTGCCGGACGAATTGGAAAAAGTTCTGGGAGAGTTGCGTTAAATCGTCTTTTTGGTAAATTAAGTCGTAGGCGGTCATCGTATAGTGGCTAATATGCGTCCTTGCCAAGGACGAGCCGGGGGTTCGATTCCCCCTGACCGCACATCATGTTTTTTCGTCCAGAATTTTTTGACATATTCGGCCTCGCGACTTTTTTGTTCGTAACCGTAATTTCAATTTGGTCGCTGAAAACCGGCAAGCCGTTTCCGCGCTGGGCGGTTATTTTGTTTTTAATAATCGGTATCGCCGGCCTCATCGTTGACGGCGGAATAGTTTATTCAACTTATTTGAGGTAAGATAAATTTATGACTTGGGAAAATTGGCCGTATTGGTTGGTGGGAGGGGTAAGGGGAATTATGGTTGGAATAATTCTGTTAATCCCCTCACTTATATGGGGAAGTTTATGTCAAGGCGAAGAGTGTTTTGTGGGCATAGTCCTATCCTTGCCAGTTCTTTTGCCCGCTTTCCTGCTTGGATTTCCGTTATTATTTTTTATAACCGACAATCCTTTAATTGCAATTGGAGAAGTAAATAGACCGGTGATTTTTATATTAATTTTGGGAGGAGTCTTAGCTTATTTTATCATTGGAGCAATGGTAAGTTTAATTCGTAGAAAAATAAAATTCAGAAGTGAAAATTCTCGGAATTGAAACTTCTTGCGATGAAACCGGAATCGCGCTGGTTGAGGCGAATGGGGGTTTAAAAAACCCTCGTTTTCGCGTCATAAAAAATTTGGTTGCTTCGCAAATTAAAATCCACGCGCCGTTTGGCGGAGTTGTGCCTAATTTAGCCAAGCGCGAACACGAAAAAAACCTACCGATTCTTTACAAAAAACTACTTGGACGTTTCACGTCCAAGTTTGACGCTGTGGCCGTAACCACAGGGCCGGGGCTTGAGCCGTGCCTGTGGGAAGGAATAAATTTCGCGCAATCACTGGCAAAAGAACACAAAAAACCGATTGTTGCCGTAAATCATATGGCTGGCCATCTCGCTTCGATTCTTTTGGGTGGCAAAAATGAGAATATCCGGTTTCCTGCTTTAGCACTGCTTGTTTCAGGCGGGCACACCGAGCTGGTTTTAATGAAAGGCTGGCTGAATTACAAAATCGTCGGCGAAACTCTGGATGACGCGGTGGGCGAGGCGTTTGATAAAGTTGCCCGCCTGCTCGGTCTGCCTTACCCCGGAGGCCCAGCCTTATCCAAGCTTGCCGACAAATCCAATGTTAAACACCAGATGTTTAACATAAAATTGCCGAGGCCGATGATAAACTCTAAAGATTTTAATTTTAGTTTTTCGGGTTTGAAGACGGCGGTTCTTTATGCGCTTCGCGACAATCCGAAAATAAATAAAGCCGCTTTGGCTAAAGAGTTCCAAAACTCCGCGATTGAGGTTCTGGTTATAAAAACATTGAAAGCGGTTGAAAAACATAAGCCAAAAACTTTAATCGTTGCGGGAGGAGTTGCCGCCAATAAACATTTGCGCAAAGAACTAATCAAAACCATAAACTCTCGGCGCCTGCCCCTTAAAACTTTTTTTCCTGAAAAAAGTTTCACCGGCGACAACGCGGCAATGATAGCCGTGGCGGGTTATTTTCACGCGCTTAAAAGGGATTTTACAAAACCGGCAAAACTAAAAGCCTCGGGCCGTCTTTCATTGTAAATTTTTGCCAAATTCCAAATCCACTCGGTATTTAAAATACAAGCATTAAGAGGTAAAATTTTAATATGGCAGTTGATTTCTCAAAACCATATGACCCGAAGGGGGTTGAGGACAGAATTTACAAACGCTGGGAGGCCAGCGGTTATTTTAATCCCGACAAACTGCCGGGCAAAAGGCCAAAAACTTTTTCAATGAGTATGGCGCCGCCCAATGTTACGGGGTCTCTTCATATGGGTCACGCTCTTGAATACACCATTTCTGACGCCCTGATTCGTTTTAAGCGCATGTCCGGATACAAAACTCTTTGGCTGCCCGGTACGGACCATGCTGGCATTGCCACGCAAAATGTTGTGGAAAAAGAGTTGCGAAAAGAGGGGTTGAGCCGTCACGAACTTGGAAGGGAAAAGTTTTTGGAAAAGGTCTGGGAATGGAAGGAGAAATACGGCGGGATAATTTTAAGTCAGCTCAAAAAGCTCGGTTCGTCGGCCGACTGGTCTAGGACTCGCTTTACGATGGACGAAGATTATCAAAAAGCCGTGGCGGAGGCGTTTCTTCACTATCAAAAAAGGGGCTGGATTTACAGGGGGGAGCGGGTAATAAGCTGGTGCCCGCGCTGTCGTACGAGTTTATCCGATTTGGAGTTGGAACACACCGAAGAAAAAGGAAATTTGTGGTTTATAAAATACCCGCTAAAAAATGGTGGTTACGTTTCGGTAGCGACGACTCGGCCCGAAACAATGCTTGGCGATTCGGCCGTGGCCGTAAATCCAAAAGACGCGAGGTATAAAAATATTGTGGGGCAAACAGCGACGTTGCCGATAAAAAATCGTGGGATCCCGATAATTTCTGACAGGAGAATTGAACAGGAGTTTGGAACTGGGGCTGTAAAAATAACTCCGGCCCACGACTTTCTTGACGCCGAAATCGGAAAGGACCACAAACTGCCGGCTCCAAAAATTATAGGAGAAGACGGCAAAATGACAAAGGAGGCCGGAAAAATTTGTGAGGGATTGAACACGGAGGAGTGCAGGAAAAAGGTTGTGGAGGAATTGGAACGGCTCGGCTTTGTGGAAAAAACAGAAGAGCTTACTCACAATGTCGCGCATTGCTACCGGTGCAACCGGATTATTGAGCCGATTCCATCAATGCAGTGGTTTTTGAAAATGGATGAGCTTGCGAAACTTGCGATCAAGGCAGTCAAGTCGGGCAAGGTCCGGTTTTATCCGAAAAGATTTGAAAAAACATATTTTGATTGGCTGAAAAATATTAAGGATTGGACTGTCAGCCGCCAAATCTGGTGGGGGCACAAAATTCCGATTGAGGGAGAGACGGATGTTTTGGACACTTGGTTTTCTTCGGCACTTTGGCCTTTTGCGACACTTGGCTGGCCCCAAAAAACCAAGGATTTAAAAAAGTTTTATCCAACAGAAGTTTTAACCAATGATCGCGGTATTGTTAATCTTTGGGACGCTCGCATGATTTTTTCCGGTTTGGAGTTAATGAAAAAAACGCCCTTTCGCGACCTTATCGTGCATGCGACTATTCTGACCAAAGAAGGCAAGAGAATGTCTAAATCTTTGGGAACAGGCATTGATCCGCTGGGTTTAATCGATCAATACGGAGCAGACGCTGTTCGTTTCGCTTTAATTTGGCAGGCAATGGGCGGACAGGATCTTCGCTGGTCAGAAGAAGCGTTGGTCGCCGGAAAGAAATTTTTGAATAAAATTTGGAATGCGAGCCGTTTTGTTTTGGAACGAAGGGGTGGGTTAAAAACCCCGAGCAATAAACCGAGAGCTCAAACCAAAGCAGATAAAAAAATCTTGGCTGAACTTGCAAAAATAAAAAAAGACGTCTCCCGCAAAATAGATAAATACGAATTCGGTCAAGCCCTTCGCGCCCTGCACGATTTTTTCTGGCATGATTTTTGCGATGTTTACCTTGAAGCTTCAAAAAAACAGACGGATGATGAAAATGTCAAAAACAATACCGCAAAAATTTTAAACTGCGTTCTTGCGGATTCTTTAAAACTCCTGCACCCGTTTTTACCGCACATTACCGAAGAAATATGGCCGGTCTTTCCGGAAAATAAAGGTAATCTTTTAATTGTTGCCCAATGGCCCAAGTGATCGCTAATCCTTTGGCCGGCGTTTCGGCTGCCATTGGCGGGTTGATTACCGCTTTGATTTGGCTCTGGTTTTGGCTCCGTGAAGACCCGCATCCCGAACCGCGCAGGGCCCTATTTCTGGCTTTTGGCGCCGGGGCAGTTTCCGTTTTCGCCGCTCTTTTTTTGGAAGAAGCCAGTTTTTATCTCGGAATTGACCTTGGTTTATGGTCTAGAAACAAATTGTCTTTTCTGCTTTTTGTCGCGTGGGCGGCCATTGAAGAATCGCTAAAATATTTTTCGGCTTACTGGGCCGCTTTGCGTAAAGATGTTTTTGACGAACCGGTTGACGCGCCGATCTATCTTATAACCGCGGCTCTCGGTTTCGCCGCGCTTGAGAACGTTTTAATGCTTTTCGGTCTTTTTCAGGGGGAGATTGCGTCCGGTATCGCCGCGACCCACCTTCGTTTCGTCGGCGCGACACTTTTGCATGTTTTGGCCTCCTCGGTGGTGGGATTATCTATAGCTTTTGATTTTTTTCACAAACACCACCGCTGGCGCAACGCCCTGGGGGGGCTGGTTCTGGCCACTTTGTTGCATGCCGTTTTTAATTTCTTTATAATGAAAGGAGGAGCCGAAGGAATGATTTACGTTTTTTCGGTGGTCTGGCTGGGTATAATAATATTGATACTTTCTTTTGAGAAAGTTAAAAGAGAAAAACCGCCTTTATTAAATTAAAAAATAAAAACAAAACAAAAACATGCCAAAAGACAGGCGATCGTTTCTGGAAAGATTAACCGGCTCGGTGCCCGCAGAAGAGGCGGAAGAAAAAACATTTAGTTTCAAAGGCGCCGAACTGGATAAAAAGGGCCAGCTTCCCGAGACTTCGGACGAAGGCCAGCTTTTGGTTGATGTTTATCAGACTCTGGACGAAATAGTTATACAGTCGGTGGTTTCGGGCGTAAAACCGGACGAATTGGACGTCGCAATAACCCAGGAGATGGTGACTGTCCGCGGGAAACGCGAAAGAGGCGGCCATATTTCCGATGAAAACTATTTCTACCAGGAGCTTTACTGGGGCTCGTTTTCCCGCTCCATTCTTCTTCCGCAAGAAGTTGACGTTGAGGGTTCGGAGGCTACGCTAAAAAACGGATTGCTCACAATAAGACTTCCCAAAATAGACAAAGCCCGCATCCAAAAACTAAAAATAAAACAGGAGTAAAAAATTGTCATGACAAAAAATTTGAGACCAGCAACAATTACAATCGTCGGTTTAATTTTCTTTGCAGCCGGATTTGTCTTTCAGGGGACGAATGAGGTGTTTCTAGATTTTTCAAAAATTTTGGGGTTAATTTTTATTGTTGTCGGGGCTGTTGGAATATTTAGAAAAAACCCTAAGTAAAACCAAGTATAGCGTCCAAATCACAAACACGCCACCCAAGTGGCGTGTTTGGTTTATGTGGATAACCTGTTTTGCCATTTACTTATGAACCTACTACACTATAACTATAGTTAAGTTATATAGGGTTTGTTATGAGAAAAGATCGCCAAAAAGCATTAAGGTTAAGGTTGGGTGGAAAAAGTTATACTCAAATCAGAGACATGTTTGGTGTGCCGAAATCCACATTATCGGGGTGGTTTTCAGAATTGGAATTATCAAAAGAAGCAAAAGAAAAAATATTAAAAAGATCTAGGGCGAAATCACTCGAGGGGCTTTTAAAAAGAAATATAAACCAGACCAAGTTGGCTTTGGAAAGAAGAGACAAAATACGAGGTGAAGCCAAAAACGAGTTTAGGTCAATTAACAAGCGTGATTTATTTATAGCCGGTGTTAGTTTGTATTGGGCGGAGGGTTACAAGCGTCCGGTCGTCAGGGATGGCAGAGAACGAACTCATCACGTTGTCAGTTTGACGAATTCAGACCCGCATATAATTAAAATATTTATACGATTTTTAAAAGATATTTGTCTTATCCCACAAGAAAGGTTAGCCGCAAACTTAAGAATTTTTAAACACCAAAACCCAGAAACCCTGCTCAATTTTTGGTCTGAAGTGACCAAAATCCCAAGGGGCAGATTTGATAAAATTTACATTGGTATCAGCAAGTCCAGTTTGAGCAAAAAGCCCTACAACAGTTTGCCTCATGGAACAATACAAATACGAGTTGGCGATACAAAATTATTTCATAAAATTATGGGATGGATTGACGGGATGAAAAAATTTTCTTAGTATTTACTGATGGTTTGAAAACGAAATATGCCGCGGTAGCTCAGTGGTAGAGCGCATGCCTGGATTCTTCGGGCCATCCCGCAGTAATGCGGGATTGAAAACTGGGTGAATTCGGGGAAAACTCTGCAGTTCATGTTGCAGAACAACCCCGAGCCAAGCTCTCGGGGGCCAAGGTTCGGGAGAAGGTGTAGAGACTAGCGAGTGAGTCCCAACAATAACCTCGCATAAGCGCCCAGCCTCCGGTGCACACCGGAGGATGATATAGTCCAAATGCTTGGAAGAGCATGGCGTCGGGTGTTCGATTCACCCCCGCGGCACCAAAATAACAAAACCCCGCTAAGCGGGGTTTTAGGCTTTTTCATTTTTTAACTCCTGACTGGTGCAATAAATACCAAAAATAAACTACTGCCGACGCCAAAAGAAAAACAGCGATTTCATCGTATGTTTTCTCATATCTATTGTGGGAAACAAACAAGGTTAAAGCCAGAAACGGGATTGAAAGCCCAACCCAAAAAAGCATTGTTCTCCCCCACATTTTCAAGTCTTTTATGAGTATACCATAAATTTGTGCGCGCTCGAGGGATCGGTCACAACTCTCGTCGGCTTCCGCCTCCTCGGTCGCGACCTCGCCTCGCGATTTTGCTCGCCCGCGCTCGCAAAATAACGCTCCGGCTTTCGATCCCCGCGCAAAACAAATAAATTTGTTTGTGCGCGCTCGAGGGATCGAACCCCGGACCTACCCGGTGTAAACGGGTCGCTCTACCACTGAGCTAAGCGCGCAGTGGGCAGGGAGGGACTTGAACCCTCAAGCCTTTCGGCACAAGGTCCTAAACCTTGCGTGTTTGCCATTTCACCACCTGCCCATTTTCAAAACCATAAAAATTTTAACATATTTTTGACGCCCTGAAAACCCGGACAAGGGCGCCATAATAATGGCGACGGAAAAAATGTTTTATAAAAAATAAAAGCCGAACAAGTTCGGCTTTTTTGTTTCGTTTTTAAAATTAAAAATGTGTGGTGCGTTTGTTTGACGAAATCCGAACCTTTTTTGAGCGGAACTGATGGCGCGCTTCGCGCGCCAAACTGAACGCTCGGACGGGCAAAAAGGAAGGGGGTTGGGGGGGAAGGAATTTTTGCCCGTCCTCGCTTTCCGCCGCCGCTGAATTTCGTGCCAGTGAAACTGGCGCGCCGCCTCAAGACAAAATCTTTAATTACCTCTACCTTGTAAAGTTTTAATATTTTCCTCGACCAATCTAATTTCCCCAGAATTTTTATTAATAGTGTAAATTGATTTAATTAAGGTAATTTGATCACTCAATCCCCAATCTCCATACACAACTTTTGTTTCAAAAAGTGTATGTTTTATCGAATTACCATTTTCCTCTGTAAATGAACTTAATATCTTGGCTCCTCCTAAATTATAATTACTGAATGCAGAATACCATAAAAATTCCACAAGCTCTTTAACATTTTCTGTTGTTATAGGTTTTTTAGCAAATATGCCTATATAGTCATCCGAAATTAATTTATCTGTCTTATAATACATCCCATGCTGTAAATCAGATAAATAATTACATTTATACACTCTATAACGTAAATAGTATTTTCTATCTGAAAGACTCTCGTGAGTTTCTAGCGTTTTAAATTCAAAAAATTTTTCATTTTCGCTGGTATCAATAATAATTCTGCCTGGAGACGCCTGCTTATTATAATCCGCGATATTTTTATCTACCAACTGTTTTGCCGTATTAACATCATTTGTGCAATAAAATGCCCAATTATTATTTTCCAATACCCTTTCATAATAAACAGAGTCAGAAATCTTTCCCCCCTTCTCAAGAATATCTGCAAAAAATCCATCGGGGGTTTTATGGTCGGAATAAACTGTGTTTAATATTTCCTGATCTGAAAATTTTATTTGATTAGATTGAAAAACCGGAGCTGGAGTTTCGCCTTTCGGCGTTTTAATTGATGTTTTGGTAAATAAAAACAAACCAAACAATACTAAAGCTGTAATAAAAACTATTGAAATTACTAATATTTTATTCCTCATAATAATATCTTGTGTAAAAATTATTTTTCCGACCTTATTTATTTTATCAAATTCTCTATTGAAACGCCAAGCGCTTCGGCAATTTTCGCCATAGTTTGGACGCTTGGCTTATTCACTGTGCCGCTTTCGACTTTCATAAGCGTTGTGTATTTGATGTCAGCTTTCTTGGCTAAATCATCTTGAGTTAGGCCAAGCTTGGTGCGCATTTTCTTAATATTTTCGCTGATTGTTTTCCCACTTGTCATATAAATAAAGTTTTGGTAGTATTATGGTATATAAGGTTATTACCCTTATTATTATACTACCAAATAAAATGAAAATAATCAAACAAAATTCTTGGCGGCGCATTTCGCAAAGCGAAATACGAAATTCGGCGGCGGAAAGCGAGGACGGGCAAAAATTCCTTCCCCCCCAACCCCCTTCCTTTTTGCCCGTCCGAGCGTTCAGTTTGGCGCGCGAAGCGCGCCATC
>Ga0209541_10002960_pt1 | contig 31645 bp, 42 predicted proteins | sample RifCSPlowO2_01_FD_184027 | JGI IMG/M metagenome (GOLD analysis project Ga0209541, IMG submission 184027) | Groundwater microbial communities from Rifle, Colorado - Rifle CSP2_plank lowO2_0.1 (SPAdes) (version 2) | ecosystem: Environmental > Aquatic > Deep subsurface > Groundwater | place... | reverse complement strand
TTTTTCATATTTAAGCTAGCTATAGCTAGCTTAAAATCTTTATGGTGATGCAGTATATAGGTTATTTTATCTAAAAAATCATGAATTTGCCTTTATAGTTACCAAAATGACAAAAAAAATTAATATATTGATTGGAGATGATAATTTTATTGAGGCTTTTACATATCAAATCTTTAGTAATGAGTATATCCCAAAACTACAAAATCAAGTTCCATCATACACATTTAATTGGAAGCTAGAAATAAAACCTGAAACAGTTATAAGAAATGCTCAAACTGGCAAATACGATATTGTAATCACAGACTTAGACTACTGTGGATATGGTACAGGTAAAGAAGGTTATGAAGTTGTTGATAAAATATCGGAAATGCCATCAAGACCACTTTTAATCCTTTGTACTTCTTCAAATAATATTCAAGAGATAAATGAAAGAACAAAAGGAAAAATTGATTTTAGAGCAGGAGGTTGCCCAGGCAGGCACAAATTTGATGACTTAATCAATTTCTTAATTGAATATTATTCTGATAAACAAAAGACAATGCAAAATAACATTCAAATTGATTGTAAGGAGGTAAATTGAAAAATGGAAAACAAAACACAAACAACTCAAAATTATGAAGTTAAAACAGGAAGATCTGAAATTTCAGTTCCATATAAAGATGGAAAGCTTGTTTTTATTCATCCCTCATTTGGTCTAGAATCATATTGGGGTGTTGCAAGAGCAGTTGTAAAAGCAGGCTTAAAATTGCCAACTAGCGAGCATAGCGCTTCTTTAGTTCATGCTGCTTATTGCGGGCCAAAAGAATTTACTGAAACTCCTCAAGTAACAAATATCGGGGATATAATGAAAAGAGGAGGGCTTTGGATTGCAAATAGAAATCTATGGACTCCAACACAAGGAAAAAATCCAGGAGTTTATGTTGTTTTAGATGAAAAAGGAGTTGGAACAATGAGTGAATTAAGAGTAAATGATTTAGAAAAAGAATTAGAAGATTGCGAGGAAGTAAATGGAATAAGATTTAGCAAGAATGAAAAAGTTAGGTTTGCTCCAAGGGATACTTATAAGGACGGAGAACAAACTCCTGATGAACTAGCTAAAAATGGATTTGTTATTGCAAGCTATGGTGTTAAGGGAGCAGAGCAATTAGCAGAAGTTTCTAGAAAATTTAGTTATTTACCAGTTACTTGGATTTTAGAGCCTAAACATGAAGCAGAATTAAGAGTCTCTGCTCTTGATGCCAACTACGACGCCTACAGCGGATACAGGTTGCATGTCCGTGCCGACGGCGGCCGGTACGGCCATGCTTTTGGGGTATTAGAAATGAAGACTGCAGAAGCGCCGGAAAAAAACTGGGCTGAGGCTTTTGAATGTATCCAAAAAATAATTCCAAAAGCAAAATAATCTTTATCCGAGCCTAAAAGCTCGGATTTTTTCTTTTTTTTCTTTTTTACCAATTTATTATTTAATTCCAATAATATTATCCATAATTAGCATTATTACAATTATCTTTATAAATCTTGCTATTTATGCTCAAAAATTAAGGAAAACTTTAATATACTATATTATCCTGTAGATATTAATGAATAGGAAAAAAATAAAATGGAAGAACAACCAAAATCACAAATAGAACCGCAACAATATATTGATGCGGTTTTTAATAGCAGAGTTAATCCTAATAAAGGAACTATTCCCTTGTTTAGCCTAGGATATTCTGGAGAATTAAATATAGAACTTCAAATAGCAATAAGAAAAGCAGTAATTCGCTATTCAAAGCAACACAGTATTCCAATGAGCGAGTCTTTAAACTGGGCAATTGAACGCTGGGGAGCTAATAAAGAGATTTTAGAAGGCTTGGTTGCAGCAGCTTCAACTTATTTTCCAGAGAGATGCAGGAATATTACCCCTGAAGAAATAGAAAGAGAAAACACTGCTATTAAAGGATTGATTAAAAAATGCGAATCACTTGGACTTGATAGAAAGGCTGAATAAAAAAATAATAATTTTAAGAATTTTTCAGTATCCAGATAAATTTATAAATTCGAAGAGCATGGTTATATTAATGGACCCAAAAAAAGAAGAAGACTTTAATTTTGTATTGCAAAAAATAAAAGAGCATCTTCCATTGCTTATTAAATTCTTAGATAATAATAAGAGCTTAATTGAGTATTCCAAGGCGCTTTATGACTTTAAACTATCAAAAGTTCATCTAGAGCGACAAAAACCCTTAATAAAAATTATAAATAAAAAAATAAAAGAATTATTCACAATAAAACAGATTAAAGAAATGAATTTAAATTTGGAAAAGGGGATTATTTCAAATATCGTAGATCACCATAATATTCTTAATCACCCGATTTTGATATCTTCGCACATTATCTCAAATATGTGTAGATTTATGAATAAAGATAAACAAGGCATTTTTGTTTTAACTTGCGGAGGAGTTCCTTTCAACAATGGGTTTCATAAAAGAGGATTAACATTCAATAATAAAATATTTCCTATAATTAGGTCAAAAGAAGGGGATAGAATCATTCACTTTTCGCAAAAAAGAGAATTAAACTTTTTAGATTCTGCAGAGAAAAATAATCTTATTAGTGATTTTTCAGATGAAGAAAAAAAATTTATCCAGGAGTATCAAAAGATAATTTCTGGTATAAATATCGATAAAGCAAAAGATTTTGTTGATGAAATAACTTTGATTAATTATCGCCTTTTTCCTTTAATGTTTAATGAGGAAATAAGGGAGGACATTCCTGCTCTTGTATTTTTTGAATGCGAATATCTGGCAACCGAAATGTTGAAGGAATTGTTCCAAGATGAAAATAACTTTATTTTTAAAATATTCTTTAATGAAAAATACAGGAATTTGGTTATTTCTACTTTTAATGGAATTTGGGGGGCATGGAACACCCAAAGAAATTTAGGAACTCATTTTTTCTGGTATATGCAAGAGAATGGAGAAGAAGTATCCATGGAGTATAAAGAAGGATATCTTGTTCCAAAAAAAGAAGGATTAGATTCAATTAAATGGGATAAAAATATAATTTTAAATTTATTAAAAGAAAAGAGAATTTATCCTAATATATTTTTGTTTTATGCAATTATTCTGTTCTATTGTGGAATCAAGCCTCTTACTGGATTAGGCTCAATGAATTATCTTACTGATATGAAAAATGCCTGGATAAAAGTAATGACTGAACTTGAGCCTAAGGAATCTGAGTTGATTAAAGAAGTTGATACAATGGGTTTAATCGCAGCCCCAATAGCCACCTATTCAAGAAAAAATGAAAAAATTATAGAGCAATATTTTGCAGACGTGGTCTTTAGAGGAGGATTAACAAAAGAATACTTAAATAATCTAGGTAAAATGAAATTTAAAGATTTGCTCAAAACCTCTTTAATTTCTAATTATGACATTAAAGTCCCTGCAAATGAAAAAAAACCTTTATCATTAACAGTTGATGATCTTGTTGGACAAGGATTTGGATGGATAAAATAAATAATCTGAGATTTTTTATATAGAAATCTAATATCTTCTCCCTCTAGAATAGCTTCTTCCTTCAGGCCTTCTGTCTTTTCTATAGCCTCTATTGCTTCATTAATTCTCATGCTTATCCTTCCTTTCCATTCAGCAGTATTAGAATCAACTTCTTTTACTCTTCCAATAAAGAAATGCATTTCCTCTCCTTTATATTGATTATATCTTTCTTTTTGCTTTTCTGTTTTTGCCCAATCCTTGCCCCATATAAAATTTATAACCTTAATTTTTTTAAAATTTCCAAAAAGAATTACTCCTGCTTCTTCATAAGCTTCTCTTGCCAGAGCTTGTTCAGGAGTTTCATTTTCATCAACACCCCCTCCTGGAAATTCCAAATATCCTTTTCCAGTATCTCTGGAAATTATTTGTCCATCTTTGCAAATCAAATATCCTTCACAATTCCTGCGAAAAGGGAGATTGGTTCTGTCCATAAATTTAGAAATTAGTTTAAGGTTATAAAATTAACTGAAATAAAAATCAGGATTTAGCGATTTTCCAAAGATTATAGAAATAATCACTATATTTTTTAACCATTCTCTTTGATCTTATTTCAATACAAAGAGGTTCCTTGCCCCAAAGTGTTAAGAGTATGCTATTTTTTCCAATAGTTATTGGGGTGGGAGGAGCAGTTTTGCTAAATTTAATTTTATAGTATTTTTCTTTAACTTTTGTTTCAAAAGATTCTCTAAGAATTGGATGAACAATTCCTAGAGTTTTAATTCTTCTAGCTAATCTTTTTTCTTTAATTCTTTTAAAAAACATTATTACACTATCATCAAGTTCTTCTTTATCATGACTAAAAAATAAATTTACTCCTTCCTCATTTGTTTCTTCTATTAATCGCGTAAATGCAGTTTCAGCACCCCTAAAACCCTTGTATATTTGAACTGTTTCTTCTTCGTATTTTCCTAATAGAGAATTGATTGTTTCAATCAAATCTTTAGATTTTTCCTCTAATTCTTGGAGATTATCCTTTTTTTTCCTTATATAATCTATAATAGTATTAGGATTAGTAACTTGAAATTTTTTTATATTTTCTTCTATGATAAAACTGACTAATCCTTTTTCAATTAGCTTTTCTAAAATTAAATATACTTTTGAGCTGGAGATTCCAGATTTTTCCATTATCGCACCAGTAGAAGATTTTCCCAAGCCAATTAATGCCATATAAACTCTTATTTCTCCTTCTGTGAGACCTATTTCTCTGAGAATTTCTTTTTCCATAGAAGATTAAGTTTTTTAGTATTATTAAATCTTTGTCTTATCTACGCACTTGGGGGGAAATAGACTTTATATAGAGCATAACACTATGACTACTATAGGGTGAATACAAAATGAAATACAATCCAAAAAACGAACATAAGGTTGATATCCAAAGACCTGAAATTCAGTCACAAATAGCAGAAGCTAGAAAAGTGTATCAAGACTTTATAACTGAATTTAGAAATCTTGACCTCAGAGATGAGTCTTCTATAAACAGAGCTTATGAAAAAGCTACAAATATTGGTCTTTTTGATAAGGCATCTGAAATAAGAGAACTTATTTTTGGAAAAGACACAACAACCTATGGAGTAAGTTATATTTCAGATTCTTGTGTAAGCGGATGCACATATTGCCCAATAAGAAGAGATTCAATTGATGTTGAAACAGGAAAACCAATTAAGAGAAAAAAACTTTCTCTTGAAGAATTTGTTAAAGATACAGAAGAAATAGTCAAAGATGGGCATAGCCATATTTGCTTTCTTGCAGGAGATGGAGATTTAACCACAAAACATCCTGAAAGAATGATTCCATATTTACAAGCATTAGACCAAATGGAAGGAGTTGATGAAATAATATTAAATGTTACACCTCAAACAACTGAAACTTTCAAATCATGGAGAGAAATTGTAAAAAATAAATCCCTGCAATTTAGAGTTTTTCAAGAAACATATAATCGAGAGATATATAGACAAAAACACCCATTTGGACCCAAAGCAGATTACACTTTTAGAAGAGAATCTCAATCAAGAGCAATGGATGCAGAATTTGACAATTATGGATTTGGAGTATTACTCGGATTAAATCCTTCCTTTGTTCAAGAAATTGATGATTTGGTTAAACATGCTCAAGAGATGATGGTTAGGTATGGTAAATCCCCTGCAAGAGTCTGCTTACCTACTGCAAACATGCTTAAAGGAGTAAATAATGTAGAAGAGCAAATTCATGTTCCATCAAAAGCAAACGAATTAGCTTATGCTCTTGCTAGACTTGCTATGCCTGAAGTATCAATTGTTAGCTCAGAAAGAGATACTCCAGAAATGTTAAGAACTCTTGACAGATATGCAACAAATAGAACAGTAGATGTTCAACCCTCTGTTGGTGGAAATCTTCAGCAAGCATTAAGCAAGGATTCTCTTCTAAAACAAGCAACAGTTCATCCAACAAGCCCAGAAGCAACTAGAAAAGATTATGCTAATAGGGGCTATAATCTTTTGTTTAAATATTAATTCTTATCTTTCCTTTTTTCACAAATCCCTTGCTTGATTTAATAATTTAAAAAATTCTTTATTTTTTATTCCTTTTAAACTTTCTTTTAGGAACTTTTAAAAGAATATACCTCTTAACATTATTATTATGAGGTGAACATGAAAAACACAGAGAGTATTAGCTATTATGAGGACAAAGAACATATTGAACAAATAATATCTATCCTAAAGAAATATTCTTATGGAGAGCTTAGGAAAAGAGATTATTTTTCTTATTCACTTATGGAAAAAAATACAGACGAAGAGATGCTTGAAAAATATTATCCGCAGTTTGATAGAATAAGGTTAATTGCCTATAGAGAAAGGGCTGGAAAACAGCCGAATTATGACATTTACTATGAAACCGATGAAGGTTTTGCTGTTATTTTTGCAATTGACATAAATAAATCTCCGCCAGTATTAGTAAATGCTTTTTCATTTAATAAGAATCTTAAGAATTTCATGAAATTTGCAGTTAAAAAGTATGGGGATAAGATGATTTAATAATCTAATTAACACAACTAATAGGAATGTTTGCTACAGGGATTCTCTGTTCTATATTGTTTAATTTTCCAAGGATTTCAAAGCCAATAAATAAAAAGTCTTTTTTTGGTTTTATAACTAATCCTCCATCAGAAATATTATTCAAGATTTCAGGATTATATCCAAGCTCTTTTAAATATTTTGATGCTTCTCTTATCTCAATTCCAACTATTTTTCCGCTTCCAGCCATGCTAATGATTATATCATCAAACATAAAGTTCTTTTTAACTACTTCATTATCAGCTTTCTCTGAAATCATCAGGCAGTCATATTCATTATCATAATAAATTTTAGCTTTCATCTTATATTTTAAATGCAAATTTCATATTTAAGCTTATAGGTATTTTAGACATTTGCGATTTATAAATTCTTGGATGAATTTAAAAAAAACTAATATAACCCAAGCATACCCTTAAAAATACAAAGAGATTAATATCCATATAAAGATGGTGATTGAAATAAGCTTATTGTTTGCGCTTGGAGCTATGCTTGCATGGGGATTTGGAGATTTTTTCATACAAAGATGCACAAGAAAAATAGGAAATGTTGAGGCACTTTGCTTTATTGGAATAATTGGCTCAATTGGCTTATTGCCTTTTGTTGTTAAAGATATTTCTTTGATTTTTAACTTTTCGAACATAATTCTTCTTCTGTTTTTAGGAATACTTGCTTTTGTTATAGCATTAACTAATTTTGAAGCACTTAAGAAAGGGAAAATCTCAGTTATTGATGTTATCTTGGAATTTGAGCTCCCAGTAACAGTAATCTTAGGGTTTATATTTTTTAAAGAATCTTTATCATCTCTGCAGTTTGTTATAATCTCATTTATATTTCTAGGTACTATTTTAATTGCAACTAAATCTTTTAAGCATTTAAAATTAAGGATTGAAAAAGGAGTCTATCTAGCATTGATAACTGCAGTAGGTTTGGGAGTAATTAATTTTCTTACTGGATTTTCAGCAAGAGAAATAACCCCAATAATTGCTGTTTGGTTTCCCTGGACTTTATTTTCTGTTTTTTGTCTGATTTATATTGGAAAAAGAGAAGGATTTAATAGATTTATAAAAAATGGAATAAAATTCAAATGGATTGTTTTAGCAATGGGAATTTTTGACACTCTTGCATGGGTTTTTTATGCATTTGCGGTTTCTCAAAACGAGATTTCAATAACAACTGCGATAACAGAAAGCTATCCAGCTATTGCATTATTCCTTGGAATAAAATTCAACAAAGAAAAAATAAAATGGCATCAGTATCTTGGTGCTGTTTTAGCCTTGGTGTTGAGTTTTGTGCTGGTTGTGGTTTAATTTAGAATCTAAATTATTATTTTTCTACAATCCTAATTACATGCTTACCTGAATTAATTTCATGTGTTCCTAATCTATATTTCTTTATATTTGGATTTTTATGGGGGCGGGATATTCCTTTTTTAATAAAGGATTCATGGTAATATCTTTCTTTGCCTATTGCTTCCAGAACTTGCTGCCCTGATTCTTCCATTAAAGAAATCCCCCCAAGCATGAAATTATTTAAATCCCTGATTATTAATAAAACTAGCACAATAGCTGATGTTAGCAGTATTGTTAGGATGCTAGAGGTAAGCGTGCCTGTCCTAATTAAGAATAATCCTGCAACAATTATTACACTTAAGAAAATAAGGATAATCCATTGCCCAAAACCCAAGCGCTCTAAATATGTTGCAGAGGATTCTTTTCTGGATTTTTCCAAGTCAACTAAATTCTGGCATAAAAGCTGATAAGAAGATTCAGCCCTATATTTTCCTATTTCTCTTACCTTATCCCAAAATTTTAATACATAAGGCAAAGTCTGTGCATAAGCTCCGGATGTAGGATTATCATAGCAGGTAATATAATATTTGTCTATTATTTCTCTTATTTCTTCAGAGAATTTATTTCCATAAATTTTCGAAGCATTATAAAAAGAGAATAATGAAGCATCTTCTAAAGAGACAAGTTCTCTAATTTTGTCATATCTGTTATTTAAGCGAGAAATAAAAAAACCAGCTAAAATTGCAAATAAAAAAGTGCTTATGGTAATTAATAATTCTATGTTAATATTCATGTCTATTAAGGGTATAATATAATTAAGTACAGTTACTACAATAATTACTAAACCTAAACTTTTAATAGAATCTATATATTTCATTTGAACCTCTCTTTTATATTCATAAATTCTATTTGTTTAAATATTTATCTAATGCTTCTCTTATTTTTATAAAGAAATCGTTTAGTATCTTCTTCCTCTTGAATAGCTTCTTCCTTCAGGTCTTCTATCTCTTCTATATCCTCTATTGCCCCTGTCATCTTTATGGTTTCTGTCACTTCTGTCTCTTCTTCCCCCGCTAGGCCTGCTTCTTCCGTTTCTAAACCCTTGCCCAGAACTTCTTTCATTTCTATCTCTGCTATATCCTCTGGAGCTTCTGCCACTTCTTCCTCTGCTTTCCCTGCCCCTGTTAAATCCACTGCTTCTGCCACCTCTGCTAAATCCCCTATTCCCACCAAATCCTCTTGAACTGCCTCCAAATCTTCTTCCAAACCTTGGCTTTGGCATCCAGCTTATTTCTGTTCTTTTTATATAAGGGGTTTCTTCTTTAGTTATTTTTATTTCATCATCTCTTAAGACACTTCTGAAATTTTCATAATCCCTGCTGGTTATAATATTAATTACCTTTCCTTCTTTCCCTGCTCTTGCTGTTCTTCCAATCCTGTGCAGATATTCAGTGCTATCCATAGGTATGTCATAATTGTAAATATGAGAAACTTCCTTGATGTCAAGGCCTCTTGCTGCTACATCTGTACATACTAACACCTGTGCTTTCTTTGTGTGAAACTGCTCCATTACTTTGTTTCTCTTGTCCTGTGAAAATCCCCCATGAATAGGAAGGACATTTATTCCAGAAGCCTTTAAATTATTTGCAATAAAATCAACATTTTTTCTTGTATTGCAAAAAACCATTACAAGCTTTGCTTTTTCATTTTCCAATAAATGCTTTAAAAGAGAATATTTTAAGCTGTCTTCAACATCATAATAAACTTGAGTTAATTTTTTTGGGTCCACATACTGTTCTGCTGAAATTTCAATTGGATTGTTCATGTACTTTTTAGCAAGTCTAGCTATATCTTCTGAAATTGTTGCTGAAAACAATAAAGTTTGTCTTTTTTTAGGGCACTGGCTTATAATTTCTTTAACATCATCAATAAAACCCATGTCAAGCATCCTGTCTGCTTCATCAAGAACAAGTGTTTTTAATAATGACAAGTCAATAGTTTTTCTTGCAATATGGTCTAGGATTCTTCCAGGAGTTCCTATTACAACTTCTGCTTCTTCTAAATCTTCTATTTGAGGATTAATTGAAACTCCCCCATAGACAGAGATTATTTTCAATGGCTTATGTTTTGAAAATTTATTCATTGCACTTGCAATCTGCTGTGCAAGCTCTCTTGTGGGAGTTAGAATTAATGACTGAATTCCAAAATCTTTTTTAGTTTCTTTAAGAATCACAGATGCAAATGCAAGTGTTTTTCCAGAGCCTGTTGAAGCTTTTGCTATCACATCTTTTCCCTGTATAACAAAAGGTATTGATTTTTCCTGTATCTCACTGGGTTTTTCAAATTTCTCATCTTCAATTGCTTTTAAAAGATTTTCAGAGAGACCTAGCTCATTAAATCCAAGAGATTTCTTTTGTTCTGAATTTGATTCAGAATCTTCTGTCTCCATCATTGTTTCTGTTTCCATTTCTATAGTTTAAACTACAAATACATAAATAAAATCATATTCAATTTCAGCTGCATAATACAGCTTAATATATTTTAAGAAAAAGTCAAGCTTTTTCTTCAACACATCTTAATGTATGATATTTTGTTATTTGTATAAGACTAGACTTAGAAGGAGGTTTATAAATGCTTGGGTTTGTGGGAAAAAGTTTATAAGCCACTTAGTGAATGTTGTTAAAATGTACAAGAATATTGAATTTGTATGCTCTGGGAATAATGGGAGAAGCCCTATAGCCGAGCTTATTGCGAGAAATTATCTGCTTAAAATTGGAGCAGACTCTGAGTACGGAGCAATATCCAGTGGAACAATGGTGGGTATAATGGATTTAGGTCGTCCTATCGAGTGTATGCTTCCCCTCATAAATGCAGCTAAACAAAGAGGGGCATATAATGAAGAGGATTTAAAACAATTAGAGTGGTTTCTGGAAACAAGGAACAATCGGGAAGTTAGAGAATATTTCAAGCAAGCAAGCGCAATTTTTGCGAAAGAAGAAGCTGAAGACAGAGAAAAGCTGATTAAAGAGTTTGGAATAGAAGGAACTGTAAAAAAAGAAAAAAACAGAACCATGAAAAGCCTTGATTCAATTGCAGTTCTTCCATTAGACAGAAAAAATTATCAAGAGGTTCTTTGGATATATCATCAGGCAACACATGCTCCATTAATAAGCGTAATGAGTGTATTAGCAACAGGAGACCTTCATGCAGAAGTTCCAAATTCCTTTGGAAAAGGAATAGAGGCATACAGGCAGGCAGTAGAGCAGTTAATAAGAGAAGTTCCAGAAGTAGTCAGAAGAATAGTCGGGGCTTAGTTTTTGTGAAGGATTCTCACAACTCCCTCATCAGCATCAACTTCAACTAAATCGCCATCTTTTATAACTTCAACAGCAATTTCAGTGCCTACTAAGCAAGGAATCCCTAATTCTCTTGAAACGATTGCTGCATGGGATAAAAGACCCCCCTGATTTGTGACAATCGCTGAAGCTTTTTTGCACGCAGCCATGAGTTCAGGAGCAGTTGTTTCTGCAATTAGAATATCTCCTTTATTCATAGATTCTATCTCTTTATGTACTTTATCAAAATCTTTATACCCAAACCTAATTACTTTTGCTTTTCCTCTGGCTTTACCGGGATTGGCAGTTATTCCTTTTATTTCTGTTATATTTAGGTCAAGAGTTAAAAAATTATTTATAAAAGATTCTGATTCATTACCTTGTAAAATTGTTTCTTTATCTTTGCTTCCGATTAGGGTATAAGATTTTTTTCTTTCATTTAATATATCATCCTCTATTTCTTTTTTATTATAAAGATTAAATAATTCTTTTGAAGTGTAAAAAAACAAATCTTCAATTTTTTTATTGAATTGTTTTGAAAGAACATTCATTATTTTTGTAAGATATGAATTATCCCCGAAAATCAAGTTATTTAAGTGAATTCTTCCTGAATTTTTTATATCTTCAAGTTCTTTTAAATTTTCTTTTATAATTTTATTATTTTTAGATTCTTTAAATGCATCATCAACATAAAAAAACTCAGTTTTTTGGTAATATTTCCAATGCAGAGCTATAAATTCAAAAGATTTTTTTAATTCTTCAAAGGATATCTGGCTTTTTGTTGTTATATTATCTAAGAATTTTTTAGACTCTTTTTTATAATCTTCAAATTCCTTTTTATACCGGTTAAAATTCCTTTTATTACTGAATAAATCAATGCCTTCTTTTAATGTTTGTTTTTCTGATTTTTTAGGAAGATAAGTTGTCCATAAATTTTTACGAAATATAGCAATAACTTCCCAAGGCATATAATACTTGAAAGCGATTGTGTTTATTAGAAGAGGCATTCCTGTGCCTTCAAACATCCTGACATAATCTGATGATTTTAAGTTAGAATATTCTTTTTTCTTCTCTTTAGTTTTTTCAGTTCGTTCAAGTATCTTTACAATGCCATGATTTGTATCAACTTCTATTTCATCTCCATCTTTGATTATTTTTGTGGCATCTTTTGCACCGATTAGGCAGGGCTTTCTCATTTCTCTTGCCACAATTGCCGCATGGCTGGTTATTCCACCGATATTAGTTACAAAAGCTGATGCTTTTTTCATTGCTGGAAGGAATTCTGGCGAAGTTTGAGGGGCAATTATTATGTCACCATCATTTACTTTGTCAATATCTTTAACTTCTTTTATTATTTTTGCAATTCCTTTTACTCTTCCTGGAAATGCAACTTTTCCTTTTATTGTATTCTCAATGTTTTTCAGCTCTTCTGAAATTATATTTTCCTTAATAAATTCATCAGCTTCTTTTCCTGAAATAACATCATAAAAATCATCTTTTCTCTGAGTTATCCAAACAGAATTATCTCTTCTTGCTAAAAGCTCTTTTTTTTCAACTGCCTTATTGTTTTTTATCAGTTCCCCTACCTCTTCTTTTTTTGAAAATCTCAATAATTCTTTTTCTATTCCGGTTTTTTTGGAATAAATTTCAAGTATTCTGTCTATAAAAGCATATAAACAGAATAAAATATCTGTTCTGTATGCTTTTAAGAAAGAGATTTTCTGAGCTTGATAAAATAAATTTTTCTCTTGATTTATCTTAAGCTTATTAAATTTAGCTTCCTGCTCTTGTTTTAATTTTTTATTTTCTTTTTTAATTTTCAATAATTCTTCTTTTGCTTTTTTAGGGTCTTTAAAATATTCTTTGTAGTCTTCTTTTATTTTTTCAATGGTTAATGCGGGGCCTAAATGCCCGAATTCTAGCCAAAACCATTTCTTTATCCAACTTTCAATTTCTAGATTATTTGAAATTATTTCAAGCAGTTCTTCTCTTGCTATTTGCGAGGGCCTTTTAGAAGAAGATTGAATTAGAAAAGCTATATCTTTTTTTGAAGAGTGCTCTGCAAGAATTTTTTCTAGTTTTTCAGATAAAAAAGGCTCTGGAAAATCAGACAAAGGAGCAATGAAACCATAAGAACATAAAACTCTTCCATTTTCAAATAATCTTAAAAAGAGTTCAAGCAAATCTGATTTATTTATATGCTCCAGATTATAATAATTATCTAAAACCTGAATTTTTATTGATTCCCCAATTTCTATTGATTTTTTAATAGCCAGGTCTAGTGGCAGGGCGTTATTTTTTATCATATCTGCGATATTTTCATGAGCTTTTTTGAATTTTTCAATTTCAATGCAAAATCCCTGTTCATATCCTTTCACTAAAAGAGCCATTTTTCCAAAATCTTTAATTTTAGATGCATTGATAATCCAATTATCTGTCCAACCCATTAAATTAACAGAAAGAGTTAATGGAGTTGAATTAACATCTGTATAAAGATTAATTAGCTTTGTCTCTTCTTTTTTCTTCTCTCCTTTTTCCAGTGTCGTTATCGGCCTGCTTTGCACAATGTAGAACTTTCCTTTTTCTCTTGCCCATTCAACATCAACTGGAAAGCCATAAAGCTCTTCAATTTTTATTATGAGCTTTGAAAGCTCAGTTATCTCTTTATCTGTTAAAACCTGCTCTTTGCCTTTTTCTCCCAAATTTTTCCATTCATTTCCACCTTTTTCATTTCTGTACAAGCCTTTTGCTTGCTCATTTGTGTTTTTATCAAGAATTTTAAGATTATCTTTTAATACAACATAAGAGTCCGGCGTGATTTGCCCGGAAACAATTGCCTCTCCTAAGCCAAAGCCAGCTTCAATAATCAATTGGTTTCTGTCTTGAGTTACAGGATGAACTGAAAAAGCTATTCCCGATTCTTCACTTTCAACCATTTTTTGAATAACAACTGCGACTGAAACTTTTTCTTTTTGCAGGTTTTTTTCAAACCTGTAAAATATTGCCCTTGGAGTGAAGAGAGATGCCCAGCATTTTTTTACATTTTCCAATAAATATTCTTTTGGGGTATTCAGGTAGCTTTCTAACTGGCCTGCCCATGCTGCAGTTGAGCTGTCTTCGGATGTTGCAGAGGAGCGAACTGCAACAAATTTAGAATTTAATTTTTTAAATGAGTCTAATATTTCTTTTTGTATATTTTTTGAAATATCTTTGCTTAAAATCATTGCTTTTATTTTTTCTGAAGCATTTTCAACTGTATGAACTTCTTCATTGTTCACCTTATCAAGCTCTGCATTAATCTCAATATTTAAGTCAGTTTCTTTTAGAAATTCTTCAAAAGCATCTGCAAGAATAACAAAACCTTCTGGAACAGGAATTCCTGCTTTAGTCATTTCTCCTAATGAAGCTCCTTTTCCTCCAGCTATAGCTACATTATTCTTAGAAATTTCCTTAAAGTGCTTAATGAATTCCATGAAAGTATAAACAACTTAGGATAGATAAATTTAATGGTTTTTTCCTTTATTAAACAGCCTCTCAGCAGGGCAGCCAAGCTTTCTCTGCTTGCAGAATTTGCAGGCTAAATTTCCTCTTACTAGGGCATTGCCTGCAAAAGTTAATACAAGAAGCATGACTATGCTTATTAAAATAAGCCAGCTGAGTTGTATTGTTAATAAGATTATTCCAATTAAAATCGGAATTATTGAGACTAAAAAATCTGGAAGGATATCTTTCCAGCTTATTTCTTTCTTTGCAAAATCTTTATTTCCTTTTTTGAATAATACTGAAGCTATTTTTCCTTTTCCAAATGAGCAGTATTTTCCATAATAATAGCAATTAATGCAGCTCTTTTTCATAACTCTGAATTCAAGAAATAAAACATAGATTAAATAAAGAATAAGGAAGAAAATTCCCAGATGATAGAGGATTATTGCGCCAATTACATAAATTGCAATCTGAAAAAGATTTGAAACAAGCAGAAAGCTTAGAGGATAATTTTCATAATAACACTGTTTTTCACTGCTTTTTTTCATGCTAGAATTAATAGATTGAAGGTTATAAATTTTACTAAATCAAAAGAATTATAAAGTTATATGTGGTAATAATCTTAAAAAGAGGAAAAAGAAGATGTGGCCATTTAAAAATAAGAATACGCAAAGAGGATGGTCTATAGTTCTTATAATATTAGGAATTCTGATAATGATTGTCAGGCCTTTGTCAAACTTGATTTCAAGTTTAGGCTTGAATTCATTTATTACAGGATTAATAATTGCTTTTGCAGGATTTTTTTATTTCATGGATGTTCAATAAAATGAAAGAAAAAGAGAAATTGAAAAATATTAAGGACTTAGAATATAATCATCTTTTAAATAAGCAGAATGTTTTCTTGATTGTTCTTGCAACAGCGATTATTTCTATTATTTTAAACGATAATTTCCCTGAAGACTTAAGCAAATGGGGCTTGATTCTTGCTTTTATTCTAGGCATTATTCTTTCTTTATTGCATTACAGCAAAAAATTAGAAGAAAAAATTAATGAGATAAAAGATGTTTAATCTTTTATTTCCCCTTACTAAACAGTCTTTCAATCTCCTTAGCTGTAATAAAATCCATGTCAGTCACCTTTCCTCCAATATCAAATCTCTGGAGCTCAAAAAGAATTTTCTTGTAGAAAATATGGATGTCAGGATGATGGTCATTTGCTTCGCAGAATGGAGCAAGCTTTACAATGAAAGCTATTGCATCCATGAATGACTTAAAGTTAAATTCCTTGCTGATCTTGTTGTTTTGATGCTTCCATCCGGGAAATTCTTTCAGCTTTTCCTGGATTTCTTGTTCTGTTAAGATTTTTATTTCTGGTCTTTGCATGATTTTATAAGGAGATTATAATATAAATATCTTTATGAAGAATAACTTTTTTTATCTCTACTTTTTCTGCTCATTAGCTTCCTTAATTCTCTTTATGAGCTGGCTCATTGAGTCTTCCAACTGCTCATTATTCTTTGTTCCTGTGCAGACTAATTTTCCATTTGAAAACAGAAGGAATGTTGCTGTTGGTTCAACAAGCTTGTAAACTAATCCTGGGAACTGCTCTGGCTCGTATTCTGTGTTTTCTAAGGCAAGGGCAAGAAAATTCAGGTTAAGATTAATATTAATATTTCCAGAAGCAACAATATTCTGAACAGTTATTTTTGGCTTGTCAGTAACTTTTACATTAATTTTTTTTAAGGTTTTTATAACTTGCTCAATCACAAGCCTGACTTGTGCAATTGATTTTGTTCCTGTGCATACAAGATTTCCAGATGAAAAAACAAGAACAGCTGATTTAGGCTCTTTTATCCTTAAAACCAGCCCTGGAAATTGCTCAGGATTATACTCTGTGTTTTGTATTGTTTTTGCAAGCTTTGTCAATGGAACCTCTTTTCCAAGAGAAGTAGTTGCAACTATGTTCTGTATTTTCAGCGATGTTTTTTGGCGCATTGTTTTTGTAACCATTTTGACTTTTGCTACTCCAGAATAATCTCTATATGGTTTATAAAGCTTTTTCCTTTATAAACCTTGTGTTTTTTCTCGAGGGGAGAGAAAGGGGTTTAAAAAAGGAGAATTTTCTGAGCTGTAGAGTTAATTTTACTTGCGGTTATAGGGGCCCTTTTTATTGTTTTCTCTAATTTTAAAGATTTTAATTACCCCTCTTTCCAATCCCTTTTTATCTCACTTAATGTTGCAATATCACTCACGCTTCTATCTGGCCTTAGCCTTGTTATTCTTGGAAACCTTAATGCAAAGCCAGATTCATAAGTTGGAGATTTCTGGATGTTTTGGTAAATAACTGTAACAACTATTTTAGGCTTAACCTCAACTTCCCTGCCTGCTTCTTTTGTAATAAGAGGTTTTAGTAGCTTAGTGAGCTCAACAAATGATAAACCTTCTTCTTCCTTTTCTTTCAAGCCTGTTGAAGCTTTTCCAACTTCTAAAAGATTATTTATATCTTTGCAAGCTAGAGTGTAACTTGTAAGCCAGCCTGCTCTTTTTCCTGTGCCATACTCTGCCTTAACTATGACTAAATCAAACTCATTTGCTTCTGGCTTAATCTTGATTCCGTAGCCTACTCTGGCTCCTGGCTTGTAAGGAGCTTCAAGAGCTTTCATCATTACCCCTTCTTCCCCCTCATCCAAGGCTTTTTCATAAAATTTTTGCGCTTCTTTTTCATCATCAGTTATAATTGCTTCTGAAGTTTTTATTTTCCCTTCCTGATTTTTTATTATTTTTTCAATTAACTTTCTTCTCTCTTTGAATGGGGTTTTTATTAATGATTCTCCATCATAATAAAGAATATCAAAAACATTGATTTCAATAGGAAGCTCTTTCTGCATTCTTTCTATGTCATATTTTCTTTTTATTCTTTGTGAAATTTCCTGGAAAGGCTTGTATTTTTTTGTTTTTGGCTCAAAGCCAACAGCTTCGCTGTCTAAGATAAAGCTTTCTCCATGAACATATTTCTTGACATATTCAATAACTTCTGGAAATTGCTTTGTAACTTCATCCAGCCTTCTTGTGAAAATTTTAATATTCCCTTTTTCATCTTTGTTAATGAGTATCCTAAACCCATCATATTTAAAGTCCAATAAAGCTGGTTTTCCAACTCTTTCAAAACCAGCCTTGATATTATCTTCTTTCAGGAAAAGCATTACTTTTACAGGCTTTCCAGGTTGAAGAGAGGTTTTTCCCAATGCTTCTATTCCAAGGCAGGCGTTTTCAAAAACAAGTTTCCAATCTGTTGTTTTGTCGTAAGAGCCTTGCACTATTTCATAATTTTCTTTATTTTCCTTATCAAAACATGAGCCTACAATAGCATCTCTTATAACCCCTGCTCCAACCCCTATTCTCAAATCATTTAGCAATGTCCTTATAATATATTTTGCTTCAATCCCTGAAGCAGAAGTCAGCAGTTCTGAAATTAATGAAAGCTTTTTTTCAACTGTTCCTTTTCCAACAAGCTCTGGAAGTTTTTTTAAATTATCAAGAACTTTTTCAATTGTTAACTTATTTGAAAAAAGAGTATTTTGCTTTTTTTTAGAAATTATCTCTTCAGCAACTTTTCCTAAATCTCCTGTTTTTTTCCATTTTAATACCAGTTCCTTGTCAGAAACACCAGAAGCTTTTGACATTGCTTTTATGCAAAGCTTTTCTGAAATGCCAAATTCTTTTTCAGAATAATCAGGAAACACCTTGCCTTGAAGAAGATAAATAATGTCCTTGTTTTCAAGGTGCTTTATTTTCTTTAGAAAATCTGATAAAATTTCTGTTTTTTTTAATCTTGAAGAATTTTTTTCAAGTTCTTCATAAACTTCGCATAATTCTGCATATTTCATCTTGCCCCTTTATAATAAAATAAATTTTAAGAAGTTATTAAAGGTTTTGATTAATCTGTCGACTTTTTTTCAGGATTACAGTGAGGGCAGTAATAAACAAATCCCGGCTTATTTTTATCTGCTTCAAATCTAATTTCATGGTCACAATCATCGCATGTAATCAGGGTTCTAGTTCCACGAGCAGGGTCATTTCTTTTTCCTTGTTTCATAATAATTCCATCTAGGTAATAGTAGTTTAAATCATCTTCAGCTAATAGGACTGGCCTGCCTGCAAAGGTACTTGGTTTTAGTTCTGGCCTTTTTCCGCCAAATCTTTCATTTGTTAATCTTTGTATAAGATATTCAGTTGTCATTGTCTTTGATTCAAATAAGCCTTTATAAACTTTACTATTTAATAGTGGTTAAAAAATAATATATTTTAAGCGAATAAATATAGATGATTTTATCTAAAAATGTAGTTAGCTCTAACTAAATTATTTCCCTTTTCTTTTCCAAGCTCTTAAGCTTGGCCTTACTTTTAATTCTCTTCCCCTGTTTCTCAAGCCTCTTGATTTTTTAGCAGCGCTTGTCAAGCCTCTGTAAACTCTTCCTTGATTTTCTTTATTGCAAATCCAGCTAATTGTCTTATCATTTTTTATTTCAGGCCTTGAATAATCAACAAGAATTACTTCAAAAAAATAATATTTTCCATCTTTTGCCAATTTATAACTATTAAGAACTTCAAGATTTGGGAATTTTTTCTGGGCTCTTATTTCAGCTACCCATTGATAATTCATCTTTAGTGTTTTTCTTATAGTATGCCTTTTTGAACGTCTTCCTTTATTTGTTCTTGCTCTTTGTCTTCCCCCTCTCTTAACTCTTGCTCTTACAATAACAAATCCTTTTTTTGATTTATATCCAAGGGCTCTTGCCCGATGAAGCTTTGTAGGTTTTTCTATTTTTGTGATTGCATTCTCGCTTCTCCATTTAACCATTAAATTTCTTAGTTCAATTTCATTTGGTTTTTTCCATGCCTGCCTTAAATAATAATATAATCCTTTTGCCATGATTTCAATAGATAAAAGTGGTTTTTAAAGGTTTTGAAAGATTTTTAGAGAAACTTATAATTTTCTTACATATCCTAGAGCTGTTTTTTTATCTTTATAATCTACAAAAATAATTTCATTTTTTATCTTCTTTTGGATAACAAATTCAAAATATCCTTTAAGATTTCTTGAAATTGCTATGCTTATTGCTTCTATTAAGAAAGTCTCAGCTGGCTTGCTTTCATTTTTGCATATATTAATTCTTTCTCCAGGAGGCTGAGTTGTATCAATAATCAAGCTTACTAAAGGGTCTATTTCTCCAGAGGTTAATTGTTCCAGGCTTTTTCCAATTTCTGCTTGGATATATCTTTCTCCTATTGCAAAAACTCCTCCATAAAGTTCTTCAAAACTCATAGGAGTTATTGCTATTGTCCATAAATCTTCTTCTCCTTGTGTAATTGTATCAACTACATGCTTTTTTGCTTCAGCAAAATATCTAATTCCTAATCTAGGCTTTCTTGTATAGCCTTTTTTTAAGCCTTGCTCTGTAGGCAAGACTCTTACACAAAATAAGCTTTTTTCTTTTAAATGTCTCTCAAAGTAATCTTGAAGTCTTTGATTTTCCCGTAAAAATTCTTCAGGTTTTAAATAAAAATTCTCATTTGTAGGCAAGCCAGATTTTTCAAGATTTTTTAAGTCTTCTTCTTTATTAGAATAAAATTCCTGCATGTTAATGCCTTTTTCTTCTGCAATCCTTATCAAATCAGACATTGTTTTTCTAGGCATTTTAAAATCAAAAAAATTTCTTAAAAATTTTTAGGCTCCGAAAAAAACTTTCAGAAGTTTTTTTAGGCCATCCAAAATCAAAGATTTTGAAGGTTTCAAAAGCTACCCTCTTAAGAAGGATTGTTTTCAGCTTTTGAAAATAATCTTTTTAATTCAAGCTTGTTAAAAAGATCAATTTCTTCGTGGAAAAATTCAGTGAGCTTTTCCTTGCTTTTTTCAATTTCTTCCCATTCAAACTTAGAATGCTCGCTGCTTAGCTTTACAAAACTAGTTTGAGGCTTGCATAAAAAAATAATCATTGTTATAACCTGCCCATCATCTCTCATAAAATGCCTTACTGACAAAGGATAAAGAATCTCAACAAGCATGCCTGTTTCTTCCCTGATTTCCCTGATTAAGCCTAAGTAAGGGTCTTCTCCAAGCTCCAGCCTTCCTCCAGGAATTTCCCAGATATTTGGGCTTTGAATATCTTTTTCTTCTCTTTTAATTATAAAGAGTTTATTGTCTTTCACAATAAAAGCTTTTACAGCAACCCTGAAATTAACAATAACTATGTCTTTTTTCATGTTTTTAAATTACAGTTTTATTAGTACAGAGTATAAATTTCCTATCTTAATGTAAACCTGCCTTTTTCCTTCTTTCCCTCTAAATGATGCAGAAAAGCAGTTTCTAATTCAAAGAAGAACTCAGGGGGAAAAATTTTTCTAGCCATTTTCTTGGCCTTATTTTTACTTTTTTTTCTTAATGCAATATAGAACTTCCTCAGTAGATTGTCATTAATATTTGCTAAAATATCATCCCCGATTTTACTTTCCTTGATTTTTTGCCATGCTTCATTGTATTGGCCTGAAGCAACTAATCTCTTAGTTTGATAATATTCATCAAATAATATTTCTAACTTTTTCTTAATTTTTTCAGGCGGGGCTTTTGTAAACTTGGGTCCCCTATCTCTTAAAGGCATTGTTTTAGGATAATCGCCCTCCCATAATAGAAAATTATAGGAAGGGTTTGTCATATTCCTGTAATGGGGGGAATAAACAACCTGAAGTGCTATATTTTCTAAAGTCCAGTTTCTTGACGGAAGGCCAAAATCAAAACTTGAAAATGTCCTGCTCCACTTTCCTCTTTGTGATTGTCTTAATTGCGCTTTATATTTTAGAAAAACATATCTAGAACTTTTATGATAGCACTCGCAGATTCTTAGATTGATACTTTCATTCATTAATGAAGAGAATCTAATTTCTATTTATATTTTAAGTACTTTTAGAGTATAAAAGTATTTAAATAATAAGATTTGGAGAAAGAGCTATGGAAAAAGCAGATTTTTTCAAGTCTTTGGGGTTTAATGAATATGAAAGCAGGGCTTTAACAAGCTTTGTTAATCTTAAATCAGCTTCTCCAAAGCAAATAAGCCAGGATTCAGGAGTTCCACAGAATAAGCTTTATAATATCCTAAAAGACTTTGAGAAAAAAGGGATATTATCAGTTATCCCATCTGAAACAAAGAGATATGAATTGATTAATCTTAAGACATTTATTGAAAATACGCTTTCTGAAAAACAGAAAAGATTAAATGAACTTAAAAAAATAAGCAATAAAATTGAAATATTAAAAGAATCTCCAAAGGATTTTATTTTCGGCCTTATAAAAGGCCAGCGCGCAATCATGAATAAGCTTGCTGAAAAAAATTTAAATGTGAAAAAGGAGATTCTTGGTGTGCAGAGAAACTGGAAAATATGGGGAGAAGGCTTGAGAAACATGCAAAGAATAATAAAAAAGGGAGTTAAAGTAAAAATGATTGGAGTTATAAATAATGAAACAAAAAAAAGAGCTAAAGAATGGAGAAAAATTGGATGCGAGATAAGGGCTTATAACTTAAAATTTGGGGAAAATCCTTTGAGATTCAGCATTTTTGATAATAAGGAAGCAAGAATAACAATTGGAAAGCCAGAGATTCAGAACCCAGAGGATTACATAACAATCTGGACAAATTCAAAACCACTTATATTTATCCTAAGAAAGCAGTTTTTCGAGATGTGGAAGCAAAGTGAAAAGTTTAAATAACTTTTTAGGAAAATTATAAATATATGTAAGATATTTTAATACAATGGAAAATATCTCTATTCCTAATTCAATAACAAACGAGCTTGCTGAAGAAACTGGCTGGCATATTGGAGATGGAAGCATGAATTTTTATAAAAATAAAGGCAAGTTAAAGGGGATTTACCAGTTAAGAGGGCATATTGAAGATGACAGAGAGCATTATGTAAAGGTTATAAAACCAGTTTTCAAATCAATTTATAATATTGAACTAAGCTTAAGAGAAATGCCCTCTACTAGAGTTTATGGATTTCAGATTTGGTCTAATAAACTTGTTGATTTCAAGCTAAAATTAGGTCTTCCTTTAGGAAAAAAATTTGATATTTTAATTCCAAAAATATTTTTAGAAAATGAGGAATTAAAAATCTCAGTGATAAGAGGAATTTTTGATACTGATGGCTGCATTTATCTAGAAAAGAAAAATAAGAAATTATATCCTAGGGTGGAAATAACAACAATTTCTATGAAATTAGCTGAACAAATTTTAAATATCCTGAGGGAATTGGGATTTAGAGCAAGTATTTATAGCTGGGATTCAGTAAATCATCCTAATAAAAAACGTGTTTATAAAATAACTACAAGAGGGATTGAAATGTTTGACAAATTTATCAGTGAAATATGTCCTAAAAACCTAAAGCATATAAGAAAATATAATTTCTTCAAGGAAAGTTTTAAATAACTAGCTTTTTAACTTATTATTATGAGGCTGTAGCTCAGCCAGGTAGAGCACGTGTCTGATAAGCACGCGGTCCCAAGTTCAAATCTTGGCAGCCTCATTTGAATTATTTTTCTGCTAAGATTTTTCATTTTAACTTTGGCAGATAAGACAGAATTTCTTCAATTGTTTGTTTGACTGTTTTATTGTTTGTGTCAATTACATTACCATAATCAAATCTTGAAACTAGATTATGAACAGCTTCTGCAGCGCCTTTTCCAAGGGATTTTTTCCTTTTACCTCTGGAAGAATAATCTCATCAGCAAGAATAAAATTTTTAGCTGGAATGCATTCCGCATCAGGCTCAACTTTGTCTAATCCATTTTCTTCCAAAACTTTGTCTATTGAAATGTATCCTGCATTTAAAATTCTTGATAGCTTTCTTGCTATTGTTGATTTTCCTATGCCTAATGCTCCCCTTATGATTATATAATAACTCATAGAAGAAGACAAAAGAACGAGTTTATATAAATTTCTAAATTTTACTTCCCCTGCATTTCAATTATTAAATTCCCATTGCTTAAGCCATATCTTAGAATTGGCAGATTAACATTAAGAATTTTTGAATATACTTTATCATCTGAAATTGCCTTGATTTCAATTGAGCTTTCCAGCTTGTTGATAAAAATATCATCTATGTCATTAACTCCAGGGACTTCAAGATTATAAATCACTTTATTTCCCATTCTTCTTACTTCTGAAGGGGGTTCTTTTTTAGGAAGCTTTGCAAGCTTTTCCATTTTTTCCTTTGAGATTACATGAATTCTTTTTTCTATTTTTGGTTTTTTCTTAGCATTAGTCATAAGAGGAAATCTGTCAATTGGGACTCTCTTTCCATTTACAAAAAATTGGACACGCATATTCCCTGGAAATCCAATTTGCCCTTCATTCAGTTCAGGCATATTTTTCATCTGCTTTTCAATCATTTTTTCAGCCATTTTCATTGCGCTTGAGAACATTTTATCAACAAGAGAATTTTGAGGCATTGACATATTATTTTCATTTATTAGATCATTTTTCCCTAAAAATCCATAATCTTCTTCGTCATACTTACCTTTAAGGCCAAGGCCGCAATAAGGGCAAAAATCATATCCCTTATCTACTTTTTTCTCACATCTTGGGCATCTTTTTTTGAACATGTTTATCATATAGATTTATGATTTAAATATCCTTCTAGAAAATTTCTAGAATTTACTTAAGATATATGGGCATTAGGGTTTAAATAGTTTTTTGTTTCTTGTTTTTTCTGAACAGGAAAACCTTTTTAAAAACAAATATATTGTTTTATTCATGGAAAGAGATAAACTAATTAAGAAATATAATATTGACATTAAAAAGCTTGAGGAAGAACAAGAGAAGCTTGCTAAACAGCTTGAGCTTAAGGATAAAATAGATTTCAAGCTTGCTGACAGGTTTGGAGCTATTGATAATGTAATTCTTGGCAACAGGATCTTATCATGTGTTATTGTATGCGACAGAAATTTTGAAATTATCGGGCGAGCTTATGCTTCTGAAAAAGTCAAATTTCCATATATTCCAGGTTTTAGAGCTTATAGGGAATTGCCTGCAATGATGCTTGCTTTTAACAAGCTTAATGAAAAGCCAGATGTTTTTTTTATTCCTGGACAGGGGATTATTCATCCAAAATTAGGATTAGCAAGCCATTTTTCTCTTGCAGCAGGAGTTCCTTCAATAGGTATTTCTGACTCTATTATTGAATGTGAAATTAAAAATGAAGATATTTTCAAAAAAGGAAAAAAAGTTGGAAAAATCCTGAAAATAAAAGAAGGAAGCAAACCAATGTATGTAAGTCCTGGAAACAATATTTCAACTGAAGCTTCTTATGAGCTTTCAAAAAGCATGGTAAAACTTCCCCATAAAAAGCCAGAGCCTTTGCATCTTGCTGCAAAATATGCAAAAGAGGTCAGGAAAGAGCTTGAAGGTGGAAAAAAAGAGGAAAATACAAGGCTTGAGTTCCAGAAGTGATTATTTCTTTTTCTTGTAGAGCAGGAAAATTATAAAAAATATTGAGATTAAAATAAAAGTCACAAACAAATAAAAATATCCATAAGCATTTTTTGAATAAAGAGATTTTGTTTTTCCATCTTCAAATATTGCGAGCGCAGTTGTCCTGCTTATTTGAGGCTCCTGGTTTGATGTTTCATTTATTTTTTTAGCAAGGCTTTCAACTAGGCTAACAAAGCTGAATAAAATTAAAATGCAGACTATCATTGTTATTAGGTAAATCACCCCTGTAAAATTCTCGCTTTCAAATAACTTATTTTTCATTTTCCCTCTTTGTTTTCTTAATCTCATTAGAATCAAAACTTAGAGCAATAAAATCTCCTTCATTTATTCCAAACCTGTCTATAGTATCTCTTGGAATTGTCACAACATAAGAATTTCCAACTTTTCTTAATTTAACATCAAATTTCCTTTTCATTTTGTATATACTAAATATATACAGGTATTTAAAGGTTTTTGTTGGCTTTTCTCTGTTTTTACCTTATAATAGGTATATACAAAAGATATACGCAACATATTGTTAAACCACCAATTTTTTAAAAAGCCATGGTAATCTAATTTTAAATTTTTAGAATCTTTTTTTATATTTATCTCTTCGCAATCCCCCACATAAGCTCAAAGTATTTTCTATAACCTTCTGAAATTTCTTTGTTTTTTATAACAATCGCAAAGGGATTTTCTTTGCTCCAGAGGATAATTGCGACTTTGTCTCCATAAATATTAACTGCAAGAGGAGAGGAGTATTTTTGTGGAAGATATCTTATTTCAGATAGTGGAATATTAAGCTTTTTGTCTGTTTGATTAAAAATTATTCTTGTCTTGATTTTATTTTCTTTTCTTCTTTTGTCAAACCACTTAAAATAAAACTGCAGGATTTCATAAGCTAATGGGGAGGCTCCGATAATAAGAATTTCTTTTTTTGTTTCAATCTGGTCTTCAAAAACAGTTTTTAACCCTAACTTTCCTTTGTAAAAATTAGTCTCCTCTTTTTCTTTTGTTTTTTCATATAACAAAAGCATTTCATTCAGATTTTCATTTATTAATTCCTGCTTTTCTTTTTCAATTTCAAGGAATTTTTTTGGATTAACAGCTTCAAACAATCTCCTGTTGTTTTTCAAGATATAACCAATCAAGCCTTTTTTAATCAGCATTTCAGTTGTGTCATAAACAGTCCTTCTGTGCATGCCTGTTTTTCTTGAGAGCTGTCCTGCCAGGCTTGGGCCAAGCTCCAGCAATGCTTTGTAAACAAGAGCTTCATTCTTTGTCAAGTCAAACTGCTTTAGGGTTTCGAGGTCCATTTTTTCTCTCCTTTATTTTTAGATATAAGAATATTGCTGGAATCATTAGAATTCCTCCAAAAAATATTGCATATCTTGGGCTTATTTTATCCGCGAATAAACCTGCAACAGGTATCGCAATTGCAGCAATAGCTACAACAAGCATGTTTTCTATGCTTCCTATTGTGGCTCTTAGTTTTGAAGGGATAAATTTATGAAAATATACTCTTGTTATTGGCATTTTAAGGTAATGGAAAAAATTTATAAGTAAAAAAACCAAAAAAGCAGTTGCGAGATTATAAACTGCTAAAATAAATAAGGAAAAGACAATAGAAATTATTAAAGAGAATATAATAAAAATTTTTTCTTTTCTTTTTTTATAAAATCTCATTGAAAAAATAGGAGCAATCATGGTTATTGCTGCTAAAGCTGACCACATATATCCAAACTGGTAATCTTTAAGCCCAATTTCTTTCATTAATGGAATCCAAGTTATATCTGATTGAAATCCTGCACTAAGGTAAAGAATAATCTGTGCTATTAAAAAATAAAATAATACATTGTGTCTGTAAACATATCTTGCTGAAACTTTTATCTGATTTTTTAAATTCCCAAATATTTTATGATGCTTTTTTGCTCTTGGAATAAAATCTTCTTTTGCAAAAAGTAGAATTAGAACTGCAACAAAAAAGGATGCCATTGCAACAGGCCAAATAATCCCAAGACCAAGTTGTTTTACTAAAAAGGCCCCTAAAAATCCAGAAATAACCAGTGCAAAACCATCTAAAACTTGTGTTTTGGAAAAATAATGATGCATTAGTTTTTTATCTGCTTTTTTTATTAAATCTGCAACCCATGCTTCTTTTGCACCTGAAGGTAAAGTAAAAGAAAACCCTAAAAATCCAAAACCCAGAGCGATTAAATAAAAATCTTTTACAAAGTATATAAATAATAAAGACAAACCAGCAAGAAAAAATCCCAGAAGAACTGAAAATTTTCTTCCATATAAATCTGCAATTGCTCCTGTTGGCAATTCAAATATTAAAGAGGTTAATGGGGCTATAGCTATTAGAGTTCCTATTTGAAAAAGAGTGAAATTAAGGCTGTAAAAATAAACAATCCAGAAAGCAGGAGCAAAAAACAACATTGGAGATATTAGAGAATCTAAGTAAAACGGCCATAAAAGCTTCAGTTCTCCTTTTTCTAAAAGTGCCATGATAGATTGAGGCCTTCGTTGTTTTTAAATCCTTCTATTGAGGTGATAAATTTCACCACATAAATTTAATTATTTGCTAGGCCCTATATAACTAGAATAAATTAAACAAACAATAGGAGGTTATAAAATGGCAGAAAATCTTGAAGGGCAATTAATAGAGCTTATTGCAACTGACAGAACTTATATTCCAATTTCAAGTATGGATGGAAAGCTGAAAAGACAAAGAACAAAGCTTGCCAAGGGCATTGACTTAAGCGGTCTTAGGGGCAAATACTCTGGCGAGAGAGTCTATGCAAGAACAGAAACTGAAGACAGGATGAAAGCAAGAGGAATGTCTGAAGGAATAGAAGCTTTTTGCGAGGCATATCCAAGGCAGGGAGAAATCCTAAGAGGATTAATAGCTGAGCAAAGAGTTCAAAGCGAGACTCATCTGTATTTTGGAGTCAATGAAGGGAGCAGGCTTTCAGCTGATGATTACATGGGAGTAATGCTGGACTTGGGATTTACAGAAGCAACAGCGAAAAGGCTTTACCCTGAATTAATGGACATTTCAAGAAATCTCTCAAAAAAGAGAGATGAAGAGAGAAGCGTCTTGATTGGCGGAAGCGAGTAAATGTTGACTTATTTTTTATTTTATCTTATTTTTTAAATCTTCAAACTAAACTTAATAGGGGGAAATAAAAAGCATCTACAAATCAAATAAAGAATAGATAAATGCTTTTTATTTGTTAAAAATGAAACAAAAAATTTCAAATAGAGAAAGGCACATAAGATGGAACTGGGAGCAATCTCCAAGCAATGGAACAGATTTTAGATATTTATTCAGAAGCTATGATGTCAACCAGAGGCCTGACATGATTGACTGGACAAGGCTTGGAGCTAGCGGAGAAAGAGCTAAGAGAGATACGGATTTAAGGGAAAGGACAAAAGGAAGCATTGAGAATTATGTTGCAGGGATTTATGAGGGAAAATAATCTTATTTCTTGAGATTATATACTTCCAATTCCCTTAAGGTATTTTCTAGCTTCAGCCTTGAAATCTTTTTCTCCAAATGCATTCTTAAATAAAGAAGAGCTTGCTGTGATTTGAGCTTCTATTAATCTTTTTTGCTGTTTAAACAATTTATTATTCTTCTTTAATTCTCTTGCATAAAATTCAACATAATCCAAATCAGTCATTATTTTTTTTGCCATTATTTTAATTCACTCCTTATAACCCCCTCATATTCCTTGAATTTTTCTTGTTTTAAAATATCAGAGAAAAAAGTTCTTAAATGTTTTGCATCTTCAATATCTTTTTTTCCTGCCAAGATTATCTCTTTGTATAAAATTTCAAATTCTATGGGAGGAATCTTAAATTCAAAATCTTTTATTTTAATTATTTGGGGATGGCTAAACTCAAATAATTTTGCTTTTTTTGTTTTATTAAAAGGAATAAATTCTATATTTGGAAAAATTTCATTGATTCTTGCAAACCTCAGGCTCTGCAGATTTTTAACATAAGAATAGGATTCTTCTGCATTATCTCCTTGATAACACCAAAAGTTATTTTTCTTTAAATCTTCAAATAAAGAGGAAAATAAACTTTTTTCCATAATAGGAAAAATAATATCAACATCTTCTGTTCCTCTTGTCCTGCCTGTAGATATGCTGACATAGCCGCTTACAACCAAATAATCCGAATATTTTTTTAATATTGAAAGAAAATCTTTCACAAATAAATCTAAGCTTGTTAATTCCCTTTTTATTATAAGCACATTATCCTTTAATTCATACCCTTTCATTTTGCACATCTTTCAAAAGACAATAGGATATAAATAAGTTTGTATTATCTTTTTCTATTTAATAGAGCAAAGTATCCGTGATGCCGATTGATTTTAGCTGGCTTGTTTTAATTTTTCTAGTTCTTTAAGCTTTTTGAGAAGAGTTTCTGTTGTTCCTATGTATTTAAGCGTCTTCATTTTATGTTTATTTTTTCCGCTTTTCTGGCATTCTTCAATATAATAATAAATTTTATATCCCTTTCCACTTTTTACTTTCTTTTTTCTTATAAACATGATAATTAGACGTTATAGCAATATTTAAATATTATGATTTCTCATATATAATAGATAAGTAGATAACGTCTAATAATTAGACGTTATTAATAAGAGGTTATAATGAGACTTCCGAATAAAAAGCAGATTAATAAATTAACTCCAGGGATATTATACTGCCCAATTATAGATTTCCTGCTGTCTTTCATGGGCATATTTTACAATGAATTCAGAAGATGCCCTCATTGCAAGTCAACTAACTGCAAGAAGCATAATATTATTGAAAAAATATTCTGCAAATTGATTATTAATGGAAAATTTGTTGATGTTCTTGTGCATGTCCAGGTTTATTACTGCAAGAAATGCAAGAAGACTTATCTTGCAAAATCTCCTTTTTACGAGAGCGTGATGTATTGCAAGCCAATTGTCAATCTTTGCTTGTACTTCTCTGCTAAGAACCCTTACAACAGAACTGAAGGAAAGCTTCTTGAAATGGGAATTCAAGTTGACAGGGATACTGTCAGGAATTATGCTATTAAGTTTGAAAGAAAAATGAGAAAATTTGCTGGGATAAAATGCTTTGATAATGAAGTAGGAATAAATTTACTAAAGGCGATGTTTGATGTTGACAACATCAAAGAGCTTAGAGAAAAATATCCAAAAGAATTATACGATGGTGTTGCTGATGAAACCTACCCAAGAATAAAAGGGGCAAAGAAAAAGTTTGAAGAGGAAAACAAAATAAGAAAGATGAATAAAGAAGATCCAGTTAAATATCCAAAGAGCTTTACACTGGCAGTAAGCTATCTTGCAGTTTTGAAAATGTATGCATCGCTTGTAATCAACAAGGTTCCCTTTAACCAGATATTTGCAAGCATTCTCTTGCTGCCATTGCTTGGAGCTGACTTCATAAACACCGATAGCCATGGCGGATATAATATTACAGATAAATTCGCAGAGCATTTGAGATGCTTGTTTCATAAACTAAAGAATTTAGGAAAAAGAGACAAGAAACTAAGAAAAATGCAAAAAGAGAAAAAATCTCTAGACGAAATTAAAGATTACCTCAGCAAGAAATACAGGGGCTTGCTTGAGGAAGCATTAAAAGAGCTAAAAAAGAAATTCCCAAAATATTTTGATAAAAAAGGAAACTTTTTAGGAGCCATAACAACTAACTCTATTGAAGGAGGAAATTGGAGAATCAAGTTTGAATTAAGGACAGCGTATTCAATCAAAGAGTCTATCACTGCAAGAACCTTGTTGATTTGCTTGAATGATTCAATTTTTACCTTCAGAAAAGGGCGTTCCATTGAAAGTTTTGCACATAAACACTCAAATTTCAGCTTTGAAAAGATAATGAAGATGTAGTATAGAAAGGAACAAGAGAGATTTATGCTAATCCTCAAGGATTAGCTAATATGAATCGGCATCACCCTTTTTCTTTCCAGCTCCAGTAATCACTGCTTCCTATTATAGCTGAATCTAAAACACTCATTCCTAATTCATCACCTGACTTGGCGAGCTTTTCAGTTAGCTCTAAATTCTCCTCACTTAGATTTGGATCGCCACTAGGGTGATTATGCACGAGTACTATTTTTCTCGCGGATTTTTTATTAAAGAAGCAAATCTTATTTAAGGACTTCAAGTTCCTTTTCCAAGTCTTCTATTGAATAGCTAGACTTATATCCATTTTCAACGAGATATTTCTCCATCTCCCAAATTGTCAGTCCTGCCTCTCCAGCAGCCTCTGACAAGACAATATTCCCTTTTACATATTCTTCTGCAGCTTTCTTTTTTGCAAATTCTTTGTATCCCAAAATAAGCAATTTTCTCAAGACAGTGCTTCTATCTTCCATTTCCTTTTTGCTTATTCTTTCTATATTT
>Ga0209541_10002958_pt1 | contig 31646 bp, 29 predicted proteins | sample RifCSPlowO2_01_FD_184027 | JGI IMG/M metagenome (GOLD analysis project Ga0209541, IMG submission 184027) | Groundwater microbial communities from Rifle, Colorado - Rifle CSP2_plank lowO2_0.1 (SPAdes) (version 2) | ecosystem: Environmental > Aquatic > Deep subsurface > Groundwater | place... | reverse complement strand
TAGAACTTAATTTTTTTATTTTATATACCTTACAATCTATTTCTTCTTTTATTTCCCTTTTTATAGCAGTTAAACTATTTTCATTTTTTTCAACATGCCCGCTTATTAAAGCCCAATACTCTGGGTAAAGGTTTGTATTATTGCCTCTTAAATGCAATAATAGCTCATTTTTCTTATTTATCAGAATAACAGATACCCCTTTATTAATTTTAGTTTTCATTTAAACAAAATTTTTATACGCCTCTGGATTTTTTAAATTATGGAGGTACCTATTAACCCCGTCTAATCTGCACACTTCTCTGCAATTATGGGTTCCATTTTCATTTATTTTTTTAATAATATCTTTTCTTCTTTCACTTTGCCAAATTTCAGAAAAAGTGTTTTTATAGAGATTTCCGTAAATAAATTCAGGATTATTATAAAATAAATTGCATGTCATAACATCTCCTTTCGCGCTAATTAAAGCAAGGAATGACAACCCATAACAATTATTATAAGCAGATCTGTCCTTTAATCTTTGTATGGCATTTTTTCTGTATACAACTTGAAATTTATCACTATTAAGAGCTTCAAGCTTATCAGAAAGGTTAATTTCTGCGTAGTCTATATCTATTTTATTTTCACTATAAGGATGTTGCGAATATGGTTTTATTTGTATATTATCTGCGCCAATTTCTTTAACTAATTTTGCAAGACCGACTATTTCATCTTTATTTTCAGGCAATAACAAAGTCTGAACTCCAATAAGCACAGGATAGTTATTTTTATGTGCTATATCCGCAGCATTTTTAATATTAGAAATTACTTTATCAAAATCTCTTTCATTTGTTCTATGAATTTTAGAATAAGTTTCTTTTGTACACCCATTCACACTAACCCTAATCCAAGATAAATGTGGCAAACATCTTTCAGCAATTTCTTCATTAAATAAAACACCATTTGTTGTAATAGCAAGGTCTAAATTATAAGATTTACCAGCTTCTACAATTTTAGAAAAGTCTTTATGAAGTAATGGCTCCCCATCGCCAGCAAATACAATAGACTTAACACCATGATTGGCCATATCTTCTAAATTATTAAGCATTACCTCTGTATCTATTATATTTTTATCCTTGCCTACAACCCAATCTAATGCGCAAAAGATACATTCATGGTTGCATATATTAGTCAAACCAACTTCTACATGTAGAGGATAGCAATCTCCTGTTTTTAACCATTCAGCAACTCTGTCTGGATGATACATTAATTTATGATTATCAAAACTTATTTTTTGTCCTTCCATTTATCTCCCTCCATCTTCTTAAACCAATCAAGCTTCAAAGCTTGGGGTATAATACGAAGATAATCTTTGATTGTGTAACCTATAGGATAAAAATGCTTCATATACCCGGTTGTTCTGGAAGCAAAATACGTTGCAAAGAAAACAGGATTTGGCGGTAACTTAATTAAATAATCCATTATTAAGTCTCTCGCCCATGGAAATCTGACAGCGACAGGGCCAAGCATAACTATATTTCTTTGCATTCTTTTCTCATTCTCAGTGAAACAATTTAAAGGAGAAGCATCAAAATAAGACATATGCATATCCCCAAAACCCTCTTTAGGATTATAGGCCCCTATTTTTTTGCAAAACTCGCCTAAAGCAGTGCCCGGATACGGATGCGCAGTCCCAAATTCAGCCATAACAACTGTATCTTGTTTAGGTCCGCATTCTATATTAAAATCTACTGTTGCAATATCGTCTTCTATAGTTGATGTTGGTAATCCCAAAATATTATTGCTTTGCACAGCTATTCCTCTCTCTCCGCATAATTTATAGGCTTTTTTTAATTGTTCATTAGTCATTTTTCTATTCAAAACCTCTCTCCTAATTTTATCATTTGAAGACTCTATTGACATGCTTACTGCTTTGCAACCTGATTCTTTCAGCAAATCGGCTAAATTTTTTTCCATTAAGTCCGCCCTCATTAAACAAAAGAAAGGTACACCTATCTCTTTTTTATATTTCTTAGAGAATTCTTCTAGCCATGAATCAGCTCTCATGGAGAAGATATCATCATAAAATTTAATGTATTTTAAAGGCCATTTTTCTCTAACCTTGCTTATTTCTTCTAAAACAGAATCTACGCTCCTTCTTCTGGTATATTTTTGTCCCGGATACATCTCCCTCATTGGTTCATTAAAACAATAAGTGCAACTATAAGGGCATCCTCTTGCTATAAAGAAATGTTTAATTGGATTTTCTCCGCTCTCACCATTAGAATAGAATAAATCCCTGTCAGCAAAAGGCAAAGAATCTAAATTTTGGATTAATGGTTTTAGATTTGGCCTTTCTTTAGAAGAAGTCATTATGTTTTCTAACCCTGAAAAATTTTTACTTTGTGCTCTCTCTAAAAATTCAGGTAAAACATAATCTCCTTCGCCTATACAAACTGCATCAAGATTGGCATCTTCAATAGTTCGTTCTGGAAAAAATGTTGCATGAGGACCGCCCATTATTGTTGTTATATTAGGGTATTTTTCTTTTACTTTTTTATTTAAATTAAAATAGAGTTTATGTTCTCCTGTAGAACCGCTATATGCAACAACATCAGGTTTTATTCTGTCTATTTTTTCATATACATTCTCTTTTGAAGTTATTCCTAAATAAACCTCATGATTATTTTTTTTAGCTGAAGCTGATAACTGCATTATCCCCATTGGGGGAAAATATTCTCCGCCTTTTGTTATGAACATTATCTTTGACATTTTTATTGTTTTAAAGGTTTTACTAACATATTCTCTAAAAATTCTTCTCTTTTTAAATAAGGATAAGAGTCTTCAATTGGTCTGCCAAATTCCAATTTAGGCATTATTTTTTGGTGTTGTTCCACTTTTACATTGCATAATATCGGCCCCTTATAATCCAAAACTTTTTTTACTAAGCCAAGTTCAGAATGATTTGAAATTTCCATAGTTTTAATGCCGTATGCCTTGGATATGTCAATAAAATTGGGAACAGCAACACCGCTCTCAGGATTTGTTGCAACATATCTGGAATTAAACCAAGTATCTTGCGATTGCTGCACTATTCCGTAACCATTATTATTCATAAGAAAAATTTTGATAGGTAAATTATGGTATTTTATTGTTGCAAGTTCTTGTATATTCATTTGTATGCCGCCATCGCCGATAATGCATGTTACTGGTTTATTAGTTGCAAATGATGCCCCAATACTTGCTGGTAAAGAATAACCCATAGGTGAATGATTGAAAGCTGAAAATAATCTTTGGTTTTTCTTAACTTTAAATCCTTGCATAGTCCAAGTAAGATTACTGCCAGCATCAGTTATAATTATATCTCCTTCGCCTGATTCTTTAGACAAGATATCCATGAAAACATAAGGGTCTACATTATCTTTTTTATTCTTATATTCCTCTAAACAAATAGGATATTTTTCTTTCCATTCAGCTATTTTTTTTACCCAAGAGGATATATTTTTAGTTTTTAGCTTATCAATTTTCTTGTTAAATACATTTAAAAAATCATCAACCTTGTGATTAATTAAATAATCAACACTTAATCCCAGTTTTTCATATTTATTTAATTCTGTTTTGTCTATATCTACTACTATTTTTTTAGCTGATCTTGCAAAAGTGCTCTGATTAGCCCCTGTTTCATGTGTATCCAATCTGGTTCCGATAGCAAGTATTAAATCAGAATTTTGTACTATAAAATTACCAGCACGATTAGCAGCTACGCCAAAATCCCTTATTGACATAGGATAATCATGAGGCAAAATATCCATCGCCCCCCAAGTTAAAGCCACAGGTAAATTTAATTTTTGAACTACTTCATTGGCAATGTATTCAGAATTAGAGGATCTTACCCCCCCGCCAAGAATAATTACAGGCCTTTCAGATTCTTTTAATAAATCAATTGCTTTGTCTATTTTATTTTCGAGATCATTAAAATCCGTTTTTGGTTTTTTTGGGTTAAAACCAATTAAATCATTAGGATCTATATTTGCCCATTGTACATCATCAGGTATGTCTAATAAAACAGGTCCTGGTCTGCCACTTTTTGCAAGATAAACTGCTTTCTGAAGGTGATATTTTATGTCCTTAGGATCTTCAACTAATTTTGCATATTTAGTTACTCCTTTAAACATATTAACTACGTCTGTCTCTTGGAAACCCAGTTGTCTTACGCCAAATTTTTTTCTTAATTGGGATCTAGCTACTTGGCCAGTTATGTAAATGGTTGGTGTAGAATCAAAATAAGAACAACACACACCCGTCATTAAATTTGTAGCTCCTGGACCACTAGTAGCCATAGCAACGCCTAAATTACCTGTTACTCTGGAATATGCGTCAGCAGCCATTGCAGCAGCTTGTTCATGTTGAGTGCAAATATATTCTATATTGGGATTTCTTGCAACAGAATCAATAGCATGTACTATAGCCCCGCCTGTTATAACAAAGGTATGTTTTACGCCTTGATTGACTAAAAAATCAGCTAAATAATCTGAAAGTTTCATTTATTTAAAATTAAATAAGGGCTATATAAATATTATGTATGTTCAATCTTATCTTTGTTATATATATTATCCAAAACATTTTTCATTTTTCCTATGGCTTTTTTTATATTTTCCATAGAATTACAATAACACATTCTAACATACCCTTCGCCATTTTCACCAAAGATAGGGCCGGGAGCTAATGCAACACCTGCTTCATTAAGCATACGCTCTGCAAACTCTTCACTTGTTAAACCAGTCTTGGTTATATTTGGAAAAGCGTAAAATGCGCCTTTAGGTTTAATGCAAGTAACTCCGGGAAGAGAATTTAATCCTTCAACAATAACATCTCTCCTCTGTCTAAATTCATCCATCATTTTTGCTACAGGTTCCTTATCACCATACAAAGCTTCAAGTCCTGCTTTTTGAATAAAAGGCGATACGCATGAACTTGTAGTTTCTAATAACAAACCCATTTTACTGATTAAATCAGAAGGACCTGTAACAACGCCTAACCTCCAACCAGTCATCGCATATGATTTTGAAAAACCATTTATAACTATTGTTCTTTCCCTGCAAGAATCATATCTGCTAGGAGAAAAATGATTTGTATTCGCTTCTTTATAAACCATCCTTGCGTAAATTTCATCGCTCAAAAGATACACATCATTTTTTTTGGCAATTTCGTATATTCTTTTAATTTCATTTTCAGTCATAACTGCGCCAGTCGGGTTGCTAGGGGAATTAATTATTATCATTCTTGTTTTATCAGTTATTGCTTTTTCAACATCATTTGGATTTAATTTGAATTCATTCTTCTCAAAAAGTGGAACTCTTACTGGATTTGCGCCAACAAATTTTAATATTGAAAAATATGAAACAAAACCGGGATCTGGAACTATAACCTCTTCACCAGGATTAACTGCAGAGGCAACAGCATAATAAATTTGCACATTAGCGCCTGCAGTTACTAATAACTGGTCAAGGTCAGGTTTAAAACCCCTGGACCTTACAGTAACATCAGCAGCGCCCATTTTAAGCTCCAATAATCCGCTCGAAGGAGCATAATGAGTTTCGCCATCTTTTAAAGACTTGCAAGCAGCTTCAACTATATTTTGGGGGGTATCAAAATCTGGATCACCCAATTCAAAATGCAATATCTCCTTCCCCTGTCTTTCTAATTCATTAGCTCTTGCTAAAATCTGGAACATTTTTTGTCCTTCTAATCTACAAGCAGCATCTGAAAGTCTTTTCATTTTTTCTCATTAAACTCCCCAATTAAAAAATTCAAAGATTCTATTACTTCTTGTTTTCTTGTTTCTCCATAAGGAAATGGTATCTCAAAATCAGGGGTTGGATTTTTCATATATTCGGCCCAATAATCTTTAGTGTAAAGATTTTCTTTTAATAAATTTTGGTAATACTCTGTATTTGGTTCTGGGAAAAGGACATTAAAAAAAGGATATTTTATTCCTAATTCTGTAATCTTCTTTGGGAGATTTACACAATAATCTTTTTTTTCTTTAGGAGAACCAATAATAAAATAACCAAGTATATCTAAATTTTGTCTTCCCATTTCTCCGCAAAAATTCTCTATATCTTGCATACTTTCTTTCTTTTTAAAAAATTTTAAAATATCTTCATCTAAAGCTTCAATGCCAACATGCATCCTTTTAAATCCATGCCCCGCTAATTTTCCTATTAAGTCTAATCTCATTCTTGTTTGGCCTCTAGCACTCCATTCCATATTAAATTCTCTTTTTTCCATCTCATCTAAAATGCCTTGCACATGTTTTGGGTTAATATTAAAATTATCATCTAAAACATGCACACTTCTGCTTCCAATTGAATGTAAATATTGCATTTCATCTACAACACTAGATGCAGACTTATAATAGATTTTTTTAGATTGAACATTGCAAAATGTGCACCTATTTGAGCAACCTGTACTCGAGAACATAGAAAGCCTGTTTTCAGCTTTAAATAAAAAAGCTGTTTTTTTAGGGTCTGGAAAATAATATTTGACATCTAAAAGTTCCCGCCTGGGAAATTTAATATCTTGAATATTCGTATTGCATCTTATAATGCCTGTCGGAAGTGTTTCAACAGCATCCCTAAACTCTAAATCAGCAAGAGGCCCGACAAAAACAGCATCTGCTCCTTTGTTTAATATTTGGTCCGCATAATAAGTTGTATGAGGCCCCCCAACTGCTTTGTAAGGTGCAGAAGTTTTTTTTAATATCTCATTAAGAGCATAAACTCTTGCTGTAACAGCAGAGAGACCGAGAATATCAGGCTTCTCTTGTTCTATTCTTTCAATTGTTTGTTCTATACCCCATCCTTTACTGGAAGGGTCTAAAATTTTAATTTCATGATAATCAGGAAGATTTGAAGCTAAAGATAATATCCCTAAAGGTATAGCCACGCTTGGCAAGAATTTTTTAGTGGTTGTCCAATTAACAAACTGTCCTTCAGTGGGAATTGTCGTTAAAAGAATCTTCTTTGGTTTAATCATTTTTTTTAATTATATAATTTTTTACTTCGGAATATAGCCTTTCAGGCGATATATCCTTCATACAACTTTTTTCTTCATTACAAATAATCCCCTCGCAAGGTATACAATCATAATTTTTTTCAGGTAAAATAGCTTTCCCTCTCCCGTAAAAACAAACTTCTCTATGCTGAGTCGGGCCAAATAATCCTAAAATAGGTTTTTTAAGTGCAATAGCTAAATGTAATCCTAAACTATCAACACTAACCATAACTTTTGAAGAATTAATCCAATCAATATAACTAGGGAAATTAGTTAAAATTTTATTATCATATTTATCCTGTCTTGTTACACTTAACCCTCCTTCTTTAATTAAATTTTCAAGAGCGTTCCAATTTTCAATTGGCCAAGATTTATTTGGATATTTTGGGCCGATTATAGTATTTAAACATACATCATAAATTTCTTCAGTCTTTGGTTTATAACCTAATACATATTCTTCGCCATCCCATTTTGCGCCGAGCGTATTAAATAAAAGTTCTTGGAATGTTTTTACATTTTTCTTTTTTAATGAAGGATTTGCGGTGATAGCTAAAATATCAAGAGCATTGTCATAAGCATCAACTTTCCCTGATCTTGCATTAAATTTAAAACCATATTTTTTTTCAGCATTAATTTTATCGGCTAACGCGCAAATTCCAGGTATTTTTTCTAAATTTATTATAGTATCAAATTTCTCTGATTCTAAACGTAAAACATTTATTAAGTCAAATGATAAAAGATTTTTGATATAAGGATTTCCTTCTAATAAAGGAAAAGCTCGTTCATCAGAAACCCATGTAACATTATCCTCTTTATATAAGTTTAAAATAGGGGTTGCTCTAAAAACATCTCCATAACTTACTATTTTATGGCTCTCCTCCCCCACCAGAAGTTCTGAATAACCTGTTTTTATTATTAATACTTTTTCATTAGTCATAAATTTACAAAAATCAGAAATATATTTAAAGGTATTGAATTTATTATCTATAAGCTGTAAAAATTAGAAAGGATACAAAAATAAGTTTTAAATTCATAAGATTTATATACTAATGTTCCAATTTTTGGATAATTTAACAAAAAATGAGGGCAATCTTTATATTTGAATGCTTATTTGATAAACTATGAAAGTCCTTTTAATTCATCCAAAGTGTAAGACTGAAGAAATAAGCCATTTACAAATACCATTAGGGTTATGTTATATAGCCTCATATATCAGAAAAAAACATGATGTAATGATTTATGATGAGCCAGTTGAGAAAAAAAGTCTTAAAAAATTAATCGATAATTTTAACCCTGATGTTATAGGATTTTCATTTACAACACAATCTGCATATAGGGCCTATCAATTAGTTAAAAAATTCAAAAAAAATAAATTATGCGTTGCTGGTGGTATTCACTCAACATTTAGGCCCGAAGAAGCTTTAGAAAATGGATTTGACGTTGTTGTTTTAGGTGAAGGAGAGAGAACTTTTTTAAAAATTCTTGATGCTCTTGAGTTAAAAAAGAAAATAGAAATTATTAGAGGAATAGCTTATCGTAAGAATGGAATAGTTACAAAAACAAAACCTTATAAAATGATAAAAAATCTTGACAAAATACCCCTGCCTTCTTGGGATTTATTGGATATGGCTAAATATGAACAGGGAGCTATAACTACTTCGAGGGGTTGTCCTTTCAATTGTGCTTATTGCGCATCTAAAAAATATTATAATAGAACCTTTAGGCAAAGAAGTATTAAAAATGTTTTTAAAGAATTAAAAATTATTGTCAATAAACATAATCAAAAATTAGTTCAGTTTTTTGATGATACTTTCACAGTTAATCATAAATTTGTGAAGGATTTTTGTAAATTAATTATTGACAGTAAATTGAAATTTACGTGGTCGGTACAAGCTAGAGTAGATACAATACAAAATGATTTTGAAATGTTAGAATTATTGGAAAAAGCAGGATGCAAATTAATCATATTTGGAATTGAATCCGGATCTGAAAAAATTCTAAAAAGGATTAATAAAAATATTACAATTCAACAAATGGAAGATGCAATTAATTTAACAAAAAAAGCTAAAATTGATGTTAAAACTACATGGATTGTAGGATTACCGGGGAATTTTTCTGAACAAATTGAAAGTTTAGATTTAATGAAAAGATTAAAACCAAATCAAATTACAATCCATCTATGTGTGCCTTATTTTGGGACTGATTTATATGAAAAAAGAAAAGAGTTTGGAATCTGGATTAACGATAAGGTTAAATCAAAAGATTTGTATAATTTTAATCCTTCTTATTATGAAAACAATGATCTGAATAAATTCTTCAAATATTCATATATTTCTTTTGGGGATATATTCAAAATTGCAAAAAAAATGAAATCTGAAATGCAAAAAGTAGGTTATATCTCTCCTAACGAATATAAATCAGGTGATGAAAAAACTATTAAAACATTTTTGGACAAGATAAAAAACCCTCTTATTAAAGAATATTAATTTTATTCTAAGACGCAAGTTTTCTTCAGTCAAAATTTTTGCCTCCTAATCGAAAGTAATATAAACTTTAAATAATTTGGTAATAATATATGAAATCAATCTATCAAAATAAGCAGTTTGCAGAATATTGGGATAAAAAAGCAGGCAATTATGGTGAAGCCTATAAACGCTATGTCCTAGATCCGATAATGTTCAGATTAGTAAATTTTTTTGCCAATAAAACAGTTCTTGAATTGGGTTGTGGTAATGGGTATCTTGCGCAAAAATTCATAAAGAAAAGTGTTAAGAAGCTTATTCTAACTGACATTTCAAAACACAATCTGGAATTTGCAAAGCAAAAATTTCAAGATAAAAAAATTAAGTATCTTGAACAAGATGTAACAAATAAATGGAAAGTTGAATCTCAATCCATAGATATAGTTTATTCAAATATGGTGCTCAATGAAGTTGCTAATATTAAAACTCCCATTATGGAAACGTTTCGCGTTTTGAAAAAGAAAGGAATATTTGTTTTTTCAGTATTGCATCCGTCTTTTGATTTATTTTATTTTTCCCAAGAAAAAGCTGGAAATAAATTTAAAAAAATTAAAAATCTTGGCAATTATTTCAAAAGAGGAATGAGTAAGTATGTTATGAGTGGGGACAGCAAAACAAACCCTGAATTAGCAAAAGAATTTCATCAAGAATTTGAAGTTGAACATTACCAGCGCCCACTATCGGATTATTTTAATGTGTTAGTCGAAGCTGGTTTTAAAGTAAATAAAATAGTTGAACCCGAATTAACTAAAATATTATTGCAAAACAATCCAAGATTTAAAGATTATAAAGATCATCCGGTTGGATTAATATTCTATTGCTCAAAATGAGAAGCAGCGTTATATTTAATTATATATAATTTTATTAAGAGCTATCCCTTTATCCGAATACCTTTTTTTCATCTCCTTAAAAGTTACTGTCCCTAAATTTTTATGAATTTTATGATTTAATTTAGTTATTTCTTTCCCAAACCAAGCTGGCACTTTAAATTCTTTCATTTCCTTATCTGTCTTAAACTCTACTTCCAATCTTGCGTAACCTTTTAATCTGTCTTGATAAAAATCAATTTCACAAATCTTTTCTCCTATAGGATAAAAGTATCTTATTTTTTTGTGTTTTTGCATAGTTGCCTTCCAAAGTATTTCAAATTCTCTCTTTTTTATTCTTATACTGTGTTCTACCCTATTGTAAGTTGATTTTCCTTCTTTTTTTACAAGAAAGAAGTTATCACCAATTTGCTTTATCTTGAGCGCATCCACTTTATTTGGTTCAAAAAAGTCTCCTACTCGAATTGTTATTTTCCTGCATTCTTTTAATTTGTTTGGAAGTTTCCTGATTAAGAATACCCTTTCCATCTCGATTTCTTTCATTTTATAGTTTCCATTATTTCAATAAATTTAGTAAATCCTTCAGTTTATAATCCTTTTTATTATGAGAATAATGATATGGCTAAATAATAGATATTAAGGAATTAGAATACGCAATCAAAAATAATAATTAATTATTTTTTGCTTTAATTACTTCATCAAAGAATTCTTCTAATTTATGAATATTGTTGCTCATTTCATAATCTTTTCTGGCAAACTTTATATCTTTTAAAAATTGTTTTTTATTAAATTTTTTTAATAGTATCTTTAAATTATTTGCTTGATTATTATCTACGCCAATGCCTAGCCCATATTTTTGTATTAAACTATGGTTAAAAGCCATATCCTTATAGTAAATTAGAGGAACACCAGCTTCAATATATGTGGATAATTTATTGCCGCTAGCGGATGCAATCCATTCTTTCTTCCAGATATTCAAGTCTAAAACAGACAGCCAAAATCCAAAATCATATTTAGAAATTTCTTTGCATATTTCATATTGATTAACTGGTTTATGCAAATGGAAATATTTGTTATTTAAAAATTTTGCATGCTCTTTAGAATTAAGTATCAAATCATATTGCCCCGTATAAACATGAAGGTGTAATTTTTGAAATAGTATCTTTTCCATACCACCATATAAGTCTTTGCTGAACCTGCCAACATAAACTATATGTATTTTGCCGTCTAATTTAGATAATTTATTTTTATTGATTGGAACAATACTTTCTTTCAAACAATAAGGTAGAAACTGCAAAACAGGCGATTTTATATCTAACATATTTTTTATATATTTATACTCATCCCCTTTAAAAATAATGCCATCAGCATTTTTCAAACAATATATTTCTGATTTTAATTCAATTTTTGGGATGCTATCTAGAATATAATTATTTTCAATATTATTATATTTTAAAAGATTAACATCATAAGGAAAGTAGATAAAAGGTATTTTTTTAAATAAATACAATGTTATTGCAGACAAAGTGATTGGGTAAGGAGCTGCCACGCCTACTATAACATAAGGTTTTAGTTTTCTTATATAATTTATAATTTTAAATATTCTAAGATTTTTAAATAAATTCTTAAAAGTACTTAATGGGTGTTTTAATATATTAAGATGCTCAAGATTAAAAGATATCACTTTGCTGTATCCTTCATAAAAAACTTTATCAAAATTATTTGATAGAGAGATTAAAACAGTGTCATACCCTCTTCTCCTAAGTATTTTGGCTATTTTAAAACACGTAACTGTAGGGGTCCCTTCTAAAAAAATTATTTGTTTTTGCATCATTTCACATTCCTCTTGAAATATTTGTTCATTATTATCCCGTAAACAAATCCAGAATATCTGAATAATCCGAATATCGGATAAAATATTAAATAGCCTAAATATTTCTCTTTATAAGTATTTTTAAATGTATTTAATATTAGCTTAAAAGGCACTAAAAAGCTTAATCCTAAAATAAAAAACATTCCTAAGCCAAAAATATTCATAATCTTATTTTTATATGAAGCCCCAATCCATTTACCTTGCAAAAACACATCTTTCAGGCTATTAGGGTTATTGTGATAGCATATTGCATTTTCAGCTAATATTGGCCTTATTTTCAGTTTGTCATATATGGTCTGGTCATCAGCATAGCCTTTTTTTGAATCAAAGCCTCCTGCTTCTAAAAATTTATCCTTTCTTATAGCCCTAAATATGGCAAATTCTCCGTTAAATGTTGTTAGCCTTCTCCCCCAGCATCTTGCCCATATATTGTCTTTATTTGATACAAGTTCTTCTCCATGGTTTGTCCCTATTGATTTTTCTTCTAAAATAGGCTTTACTAAATTCTTTATATAATCCTTGTCAAACTTCATATCAGCATCAACAAAAACTGTAATTTCTCCTTTGCATTTGGAAACGCCTAAATTTCTTGCTTCTCCAGGGCCTTTATGCTCTTGTGTTAACAACATAACATTATAATTTTTGATAATATTGGTAGTATTGTCCGTAGAACCATCGTCAACAAAAATAATTTCAAAAGGCTTATACGTTTGCTCTAATAAAGTCTCAATGCATTCTTTAACATGTTCTTCCTCGTTATAAGCGGGAATTATCGCTGAAACTGTTGGATTTTTCATTATAGAAGCCTTATTCATAATCTTTATAAACATTATTAAAGAGAAGTCCATATGTCATTTTTAAAGCGCAAACAAACACTATATTTAATATTGGAATTCCTTAGAAGGCCTTTCTATAAATTATACTTATTTAGGAGAAACATTAAGTCTGATAATTTAAAGATTATAGGCAAGCCTTTGATTATTAATAAAGGAAATATAGAAATAGGCAAAAATACAAAATTAATTTCTTCTTCAAAATTCTATGGAGCTTCTTTAGACAAAGTGTCTCTTTACACAATAGGCAATAATTCAAAAATAAAAATAGGGGATAATTGCACTTTGCATGGAACTTCAATAAGGTCTAATTTAAACATAGAAATAGGAAATAACTGCATATTTGCTTCACATATAAAATTAATAGACCACGACCATAATATAAACAACAGAGAAAGCAAAGATTATATTTCTAAAGAAATTAAAATCGGAAATAATGTCTGGATAGGTTATAATGTTATAATACTAAAAGGAGCAACAATAGGCGAAAATTCAGTTATAGGCGCTGGTTCTGTAGTTGTTAATGATATACCTAAAAATTGCATAGCAGCGGGAAACCCGGCTAAAGTTATTAAAAAATTATAATTTATTTTTCCAAGACATTATAATACCATAATTCATGCTGTCATGGTCTTCTTCAGCATTAGGTATTATTTTAGATATATTTAAACCGCACCTTTTATAGAATCTTATTTCAGGATCGTGAGCTTCAATTATGCCATTTTTATTAATTGTTAAGTCTAAATATTCATCAATAGTCCCTTTATTTTCATTATAATATTTTCTATAACCTGGCACTCTAGCTGTTAAAACTAAAACTTCTTTTCCATATTTTTTTGCTAAACCTATTTGTTTTTTAACAAGCATAGCTCCAAGAGTATCATAGTTATTCTTCTTGAGATATTCTCTTACCGGTTTTAAATCATTAGTTTGGGAAGTGCCGACAGATACAACATACAAACAATTTCCTTTGATATTATGGTTCCTTCCATAACCATTATCAGTTAATTTATACCAATCAAATTTATCATTAAAATTATAATTTATAGATGTGGAAGTAGAGACACCTACTAATTTATCATTAACATAAACACCGAAAAATCCTTCAGGGAAAACATTAATTCTGCTCTCAAACTTGTCTTTAGAAGCCCTTAACTCAGCTGGCCAAGCCTCTTGCTCAACCCTGATAACTTCATCTAATTCTTCTCTTCTAACATTCCTGACTTTAATGTCATACATATAAAAATCTAATTAAAAAACAATATTTAAGCTTAATGGATTACAAATAGACCATAAATCAGTAAACCTTTTAAATACCTTTTTTAAGGTAAACACATGAATATTGCTTTAATATCTACAAATACATTCCCTTCAGAACAAGGCTTAAGGACCATTTCAGGATGTTTAAAGCAGGCAGGCCATAAAGTAAAAATCATCTTCTTAACATTATCAGAAAACTACAAAGAGCTGTACTCCAAAGAAATTCTAGAGCAGTTAAAACAAGCAACTAAAGACACGCAGTTAGTGGGGTTATCAAGCATGGGTTCAACAGCTAACCGTGCTTCACAGATAATAGATATGTTTCAAAATAATAATGTCCCTGTAATCTGGGGCGGACCGCATCCAACATTCTTCCCGCAAGACTGTTTCAAAAGATGCAACATAATCTGCGTGGGCGAAGGTGAAGAAGCTTTCGTTGAATTGGCAGAAAAAATCCAAAAAAATAAAGACACAGCAAAAATAAGAAACCTATGGATAAGAGTAAACAATAAAGAATATAAAAATCCTGTTCGTCCTTTAATCCGTAATTTAGACAAACTGCCTCATCCGGATTATGAGATACAAGATCATTTAATCTTGGAAAAAAATAAATTAGTTCCGTTTGAAGAAAAACATCTTTGGGGGATGATATTCTTCCAGACAGAGCGCGGATGTTCGCAGGCATGCACATACTGCACTAATCACATTTTCAAAGAATTATACAAAAATAGTCCAGTGCTAAGAACACATTCAGTCGATTACGTAATAGAAGAATTAGTAAGGTTAAAGAAAAAATTCCCTTCCATAGGCGTATTTGATTTAAGAGATGAAACATTTATTATTAGGGATATAGAATGGATAATAGACTTTTCAAAAAAATACAAGGAAAAATTAGGCATAAGGTTCAAGTGCTTGGCAGACCCCGCTAGTATGTCAAATGCGGGAATAACAGAGGAAAAATTAAGGCTGTTGGTTGAAGCTGGATTGACAGATATAATAGTTGGTATACAGTCAGGCTCAGACAGGTTAAACTTTAATGTTTATAAAAGATATATCTCGGCAGACCAGGTCTTAAAAGCTTCTCAATCAATAAACAAATTCAAGAATCTTGCAGTAATGTACGATATGATGACTACAAACCCTTATGAAACCAAGGAAGATATATTGGCTTCTATAAATTTATTGTTAAAAATGCCTTCTCCATATTACCTCTCTGTGAATAATCTGGTTTTCTTTGAAGGTACAAAGCTGTATGAGCAGGCAATAAAAGACGGATTTGTAAAAGAAAATGAAAAAACATCTGATATAAATTATTGGGATAGGTGGAAGCACATAAAATCTAAAAGAAAAAATGCTTATCTGAATTTAGTATTAAACCTGATGCGCGGCCATGTGACAGCTAAAAGATTTGGTATAATGCCTAGATTTTTGTTAAAATTATTGTTAAAAGAAAAAATAGTGAATTTCAATTTAAAACATTATGCACCAACATTTTTATTTGGTAATATTATAGGTGTAGCTGATTTTACAAGGGAAAATATAGTAAAACCATTATACAAGGTAATGCCCGTCAATTTTAAATTATGGTATGATAAAATAAGGTACAAAGCATGAAAATTCCAGATCAAATTTTAAAAATATGTTACGCGCATGGTATTGCAAAATCTCCTGAAGAAGCATGTGGCATTATAACAGAAAAATTAGAAGTTTATCCTATGCCCAATATAATGAATAAATATCATAAATTAAATCCTAAAGAATATCCCAGAACTAATTTAGATGGTTATATGATTGATCCAATAGGATTAACAAAACTGGAAGCCAAATTAAATCAGCAAGGAGATAAAATTGAAGTAATATATCACACACATCCAAAAGGTGAAACTTATTTCTCTGAAATGGATAAAGAAATTGCGCTTTTAAATGAACCATTCTATCCTGGAATCCATTATTTAGTATGCAGCATTAAAGATGAGAAACATAACGGGGCAATTCTTGCTGTATTTAACCAAACTAAAGGAGACTTTGATATTATAAATATTTAATATGAAAATCTGCCACATAAACATGTTCTATTACCCGACATACGGCGGTGTAGAGCAGGTAATGTATGAACTTGCAAAAAGGCAAGTTAAAGAAGGCCACGAAGTTCATGTCTTCTGCTGCGATTCTGATAAATACAAAAGATTAAAAATTAAAGGGGAAATTATCGAAGGCGTTCATGTTCACAGGTTAAGATACTGGTTCAGGTTGTCATTATCCACATTCATCTGGCCGTCATTGCTATGGAAATTAAGAAAATATAAATTTGATGTTATTCACACTCACGTTTCAGGGCATGCTTATGTTTTATTTTCTGGAATAATTGCAAAATTAAAAAAAACAAAACATATTCATACAACCCACTGCCCATGGACAGATGCTTTCCGGCCGTTAATATTAAAGCCATTCATATTCTTGAATAATATCTTCTTCAACAAGTTAGCATACAAACTTACAGATAAAATAATAGCGATAACGCCATGGGAAATTCCAATAATCAAAAAATATGCTCCTGAGAATAAAATAACTGTAATCCCGAATGGAGTTGACGAGATTTTATTTAAAAAAATAAAGAATAATAAATTTAAGAAAGAAAACAATGTCAAAGGAAAAATGGTTTTGTTCTTCGGCCGTTTTAATCCTACAAAAGGCCCTGATAAATTAGTTGAAGCCTTTAAAGAAATTCTAAAGGAAAGAAATGATGTTACTTTAATTATGGTAGGCCCTGATGAAGGTGTAAAGGAAAAAGTAAAAGAAATGTCTAAAGGCTATGGTAAAATAATGATTAAAGACCCTATTAGAGACAAGAAAAAAGTGGCAGAGATGTATCAGGCAGCTGATGTTTATGTTCTTCCTAGTTATCGCGAAGGCTTGCCATTAACATTATTTGAAGCAATGGCCTCCGAACTGCCAATTATAGCCTCTCCGGTAAATGGGGTTCCTTTTGAAATGAAAGAGCCTGACAATGGCTATTTTGTCAATTACGGCGATATAAAAGGTTTAAAGGAAAAGATATTAAAAATATTAAATAATAAAGAAATAGCTAAAAAAATATCTTTAAATAATAAAAACAAAGCTAAAAACTATACTTGGAACAATATTGCTAAAAAATATATGGAAGTGTATAATGAAAATCCTAATAATTAAGACAGGGGCCCAGGGAGATGTATTAAGGACAACGACCTTATTGCACTTATTCAAAAATGGCCTAGTATATTGGCTGACAAAGGAAAATGCTCTTCCTTTATTGGAAAATAATCCTTACATCAAGTATGTAATTGCCTACAACAATAAAAATATTTTATTGGGGATAGATTTTGATCTAATCTTAAGCTTGGATGACGACGAAGAATTATGCAAGTTTGTAACAGATATAAAAACTAAAAAGTTAACAGGCGCTTACTATGATTACAAGGAAAATAGAAGAACTTACACGGAAGAATCTTCATCTTGGTTTGATATGAGTGTGATAAGCAAATTTGGAATAGAAAGGGCAAATGTATTAAAAAAACAAAATAAGCTTAGTTGCCAGGAGCATTTATTCAGGATGTTAGGCAAGCACTTCAATAAAGAATCTTACATTTTTAATATAAAGCCGATAAATTTTCCAAAAGTAATAGTAGGCATAGAAACGCGTTCAGGAAAAGTATGGCCCATGAAGCAATGGTCTAAATACGAGGAACTGGCTGTTTTATTAAAAAGAGACGGATATGAAGTAAAATTCTTCGAAGAAAGGCCGACATTAAAGCAGTATATCGATGATATAAATAATTGCGGCTTAATAATAACAGGAGATACATTAGCAATGCATATTGGCTTGGCATTAAACAAAGAAGTTATAGCTTTATTTGGCCCTACACCTGCAGAGGAAATATTTTCATATAATAGAATGAAAAAAATAAAAGCAAAGACAGATTGTTATTGCTGTTACAGAAGGGATACAGAAAATAAAGAAAACTGCATAGATTCAATTTCAGTTGAAGAAGTCTATGAAGCGACAAGGGAAATATGATATCAATAATAATAAACTCATTCAAAGAACCTAATTCAATAGGGAAAGCGATAGATTCTGTATTAAATAACAAAATAAAAGAAAAATATGAATTAATAGTTGCAGCTCCGGATGAAGAAACAGCTTATGTAATAAAGCAATATGCGAAAAAGCGCAAGCAGATAAAATACTTTAAAGATGAAGGCAAGGGCAAAGTAAATTCTTTAAACTTGATATTTAAGATAGTTAAAGGGGATATTTTGATATTGACAGATGGCGATGTTTACGTTTCAGATAATGCAATTAATGAAATTCTAAAAGAATTCAATGATAAACAAGTAGGTTGCGTCTCAGGTCATCCAATTTCAACAAATGACAAAAAAACAATGCTTGGTTACTTCTCGCACTTGCTATTTGATGCAGGAGCCAATAATATAAGAAAATTAAGAAATAAAAACAGCCAATTCCTGGAATGTTCAGGTTACTTATTTGCTTTCAGAAACAACGGAATAATAAAAGAGCTTCCAACAGACGTTGCAGAAGATTCCATCACCCCTTATTATTTCTTTAAAAAAGGCTACAAGATAAAATACGCGGAAAACGCTTTAGTTTACGTTAAAAATCCTACTACTTTAAAAGATTTCATAAAGCAAAGAAAAAGAACTATCGGTTCTCATGCAAAACTAAAAAAATATGCTCCTGACTTTCCTAAAGTTAAATCATTCTTTAATGAAATAAAATATGGCTTGGTATGGGCTTTGTCATACCCAAAAACTTTAAAGGAATTTCTATGGACATTATTACTATTTCCAATAAGGCTTTACACTTGGTTTAGATATTATACAGAACATATGTTTAAAAAAGAATATCAGGATAAATGGGAGAGGATTGAATCAACAAAATGAAGCAGGAAGAATTGGAGGATATGTATAACTTAGAAAAGGAACATTGGTGGTTCAAAAGCAAGAGAAAAATAATAAAATATTTTATTAAAAAATACGGGAAACCAGGTTCATTATTGGATATAGGATGCGGTACAGGGATTACTTTACTGGAATTAAAAGATTCATTTGAAGTATTTGGCGTGGATAATTCAAAGATAGCTCTTGAATTCTGTAAAAAAAGAGGATTAAATAATCTAAAATTGTCCCCTGCAGAAAAACTTCCTTTTAAAGATGAAAGTTTTGATAATATTTTAGCATTAGATATGTTAGAACACACGGACGATGAATTAGTATTAAAAGAATTATACAGGGTCTTAAAAAAAGACGGAACATTAATAGTGACAGTGCCCGCTTTGCAGATGCTATGGACAAAACATGATGAGATTTTCCAGCATAAAAGAAGGTATAACAAAAAAGAATTAAAGGAAAAATTGATAAAACATAATTTTAAAATACAGAAATTAAGCTACTGGAATTTTGTATTATTCCCATTGGCTATAATCTACAAGTTTATCAACAAAAAAAGCCATATACAGCCTGCGCCGAAATATTTAAATAAATTATTAATTGCAGCCCTTTCAATAGATAACTTTTTCATTAAATTTATAAACCTTCCATATGGGGTATCTTTAATAGGAATATCTAAAAAATGAAAGTTTCAATAGTAGTGCCTTGTTATAATGAAGAAAACAGGATAAAGCCTTTCTTAACTAGTTTAATCCAATTTTCAAAAGATAATTTAAAAAGCTATGAAATAATTGTTGTCAATGACGGCTCGAAAGATAAGACTTTGGATGTTTTAAAAGAATTCTCAAAAGATATAAAATTAATTTCTTATGAAAAAAATAAAGGCAAAGGCGGGGCTGTAAGGGAAGGAGTATTGTCTTCTATAGGCGAAAAAGTGTTGTTTATAGACGCAGACGGCTCTATACAGCCTGATGAAATGCCTAAAATGCTTGAAAAGCTTGATAGTTATGATGTCGTTGTAGGGGATAGGGCTTCAAAAGATTCAGATGTCAATGCAATAGCCTTGAGGAATATAACAGGAAAACTTTTCAATTTTTATGTCAATGTATTATTCGGATACAAAACTTGGGATAATCTCTGCGGATTTAAAGGATTCAAAAAAGAGATTGCAAAGGATTTATTCACGGATTTAATTGCTTACGGCTGGATTTTTGATGTTGAATTATTTTATAAAATACACAAAAAAAATTATACATTATACAAACTGCCTATTAAATGGGTGCATAAAGGAGACAGCAAGATAAAATTACTAGACCCGTTCAAAATGTTTTTCCAGTTAATTAAATTAAGGATGAAATTATAATGTCAAATATATTATTAATTAACCCGCCATTGGCAAGAGAAGAGCTGTTTGAAAGAGGTTCAAAAGTAGTCGGCAGCATCCTTCCTCCATTAGGCTTGGCATACGTCGCCGCAGTTCTGGAAAAAAATGGCCATAAAGTAAAGGTTATTGACGGAATTGCTGAAGAAATTTCAATAAAGCAAATATCAGAAGAGGCAAAAAAATTTGATTTTGTGGGCATCACAGCAACTACCGCTATAATTAAAAGAGCTTATGAAACTGCAGAAGCTATAAAAAAAGTTGCAAACATTCCTGTGATTATCGGCGGACCTCATGCAACAGCTCTTCCGGAAGAAGTAGCCGGAAAAAAGTTTGTTGACTTTGCTGTTCTGGGCGAAGGCGATTTTGCAATGTCTGAATTAATAGATGCGATTAACAAAAAGAAAAATATTGACAATGTGCCTGGAATTGCTTATTTAAAAAATAATCAAGTTAAATTCACAGTTTCAAGGCCGTTAATAAAAAACCTGGATGATGTGCCAATGCCTGCAAGACATCTTTTGCCTATGGGCAAATATAAAAATACAGAAGCAAGGTCAAGCAAGCAGCCTTCTTATTCAATGATATCAAGCAGGGGATGCCCTTTCAACTGCAGTTATTGCAATAAAAAAATATTTGGCAGGCAATTCAGGGCCCATAGCCCGGAAAGGGTAGTTGAAGAAATGCGGCTGTTAAAGGAAAAATATGGCGCGCGCCAAATATCAATTTATGATGATAATTTTACAGTTGATAAAAAAAGAGTGGAACAGATATGCGGATTGTTAAAGGAAAAAAATCTTAATATTCCTTGGGATTGTGAAGCAAGAGTGGATTGTGTTGATGAAGGATTATTAAAGGAAATGAAATCTGCGGGCTGCGAGCTTATAGCTTATGGAGTTGAATCCGGCAGCGAACGTGTTCTAAAATCAATAAGAAAAGGTTTCACAAAAGAACATATGAAAACTGCCTTTAAATGGACTAAAAAAGCAGGCATATCCATCAGGGCATACTGCATAATAGGGTTGATTGGTGAAACAAAAGAAGATATAAAGCAGACAATAACCTTTGTTAAAGAATTAGATCCGGATATAGCTTCATTCACATTCTTAGTGCCATTTCCTGGAACAGATGATTACACAACAGCGCAGACAGAAGGAACATTCAAAGATCCTCATTTTTGGGATAGCAGGAACTTGCCGGAATTTAATTTCTTGGAAAAGCCGATGTATATTCCAAAAGACATGACAGAATCTGATTTAATTAAATTGCATAAATACGCATACAGGTCATTTTATTTAAGGCCATCTTACATTTTAAAAAAGTTATCAAGTATAAGAAGCTTAGACGATATCAAATGGTCTGTAAAAGGAGTTAAAACACTGTTAAAAATATGAAAAAAGAAACAAAATATGAGATTATTGTTTTATTTATATTGCTTGCATTAGCCCTGCTTATTCGTATATTTATTTTTCAGACCCAGAAAGTAATAGAAACAGACGGGCCTTATTATGCTGAGCTGGGCAAAAATTTAATCTCCGGTCACGGCTATATGGATATAGAAGGAAACCTGAATTTATTATTGACTCCGTTATACCCTGTATTGATAGGGTTATTGTCTTTGATAATAAAAAATTTGGAATTATCTGCGAGATTAATCTCTATAACATTCGGCGTTTTGCTTGTCATTCCGGTATATTTAATAGCTAAAAAATTTCACGGAAAAAAAATCGGGTATCTAAGCGCTTTGTTCATAGCATTATATCCTCCATTAGTTTACATTTCAACAATAACCTACACTGATTCATTATATCTTTTCTTGTTATTTACATCATTGTATATTGGATGGCTGGCTTTAACGGAAAATAAAATAAAATTATACTTAATTTTGGGTTTAATGCTTGGTTTAAGTTATCTGACAAGACCGGAAGCAGTATTTTATGTATTATTCTTTTCAGTTTTGATATTTTTAAAATTTATAAAAACATTGAAAGTAAATATGAAACAGGTGATTTCTGGATTGATATTGTTAATATTCAGTTTCTTAATTATCTCCTCGCCTTACTTGATATTTCTTCATGAACATACAGGCAAATGGAGCTTAAGCCAAAAAACAGATGTCGTTTTTAAATTCAGGGAAAATGCTCTTTACAGCCCGGAATATGAAAAAGCAAACTTTGGGCTATCAGCAGATGGCAAATCATTAAACTTAAGCCCTTATGATGCAACAGCTAAACAAAGTATGTTATCTGTGATTCTTTCAGACCCGGCTAGTGTAATAAAAAAGTATGCTAAAAATATTTACATAGAAAACAGCCAGACTATTCCCTCCTTATTCCCTTTTATCTTCATTGTTATAATAGCTATAGGAATCTTCAGCTCATCCTGGGATAAAGAAAATTACAAAAAAGAATTGTTCTTGATAATATTATCCCTCTACCCATTGTTATTATATCCTTTATTTTGGGTTGAAGAAAGATATTTATTGCCGATAACGCCTATTTTCATTATATGGCTGGCTAAAGGCTCTTTGGAGTTAAGCAATTGGGCTAAAAAAACTTTGAATAATCTGTCTGTAAAAATAAATAATAAAATTATTCCTATTTTAATTATATCTTTGGTTCTTATTGCATTTTTAATTGGAAATTTAATAATAACCAGCTCTTTAAATCCAAAATATGAAAAATCAGACCAGGCAATAGAGCATAAAGAAGCAGGATTATGGCTGAAAGAAAATGCTCAAAATCCGGTAGTTATGTCAAGAAAGCCATGGGTTTCATTTTATTCAGAAGGTAAATTTGTAATGCTTCCTTATGCTGATTATAATGAAACAATAAATTATGCAAGATATAATAATGTTGAATATTTGGTTATAGATGAGCGTTATATACCTGCATTAAGGCCGCAATTAACATTTTTATTAAATGAGGAAAATACAAAAGACTTGGAATTGGTTTATAAAAATGTGAACTATAAATACAAAATATTAATATATAAATTAAAGTAAAATTTAGATTTATTAGTAGCTATTCTCCCTAATAATATTTAGAACGAAAACCTTTCGTTAATTCATCATAAGGCCTATATCCCTCCTTGAATTTTATTGTATTATTTTTTTTAATTAATGAATCTATTTCCTTACCCGCATCATCCCATTTATAATCAAATGATTGGATAGTTCCATCTGGCAATTTTACATCTATTGAGTATATTTTTACAAGTGCGGAACTCGTTCTACCAAAACTATGTCTCTCAGCAAAATATTTTTCTTCTATGACTACCCCTTCTATAGATTTAGTATGTTCAAAGCTATATGAATGGCACTTCTTGGAAATCCCAACAGATAATAATGCCCAAATTGGGAAACCAAATACTAGGCTAGTAAGAAAATATCCAGGAAATTTGTCACGTATACTTCTGATAGTTTTATTTTTCATTTTAAAAGTTCTTATATAACCATTTATAAAGCTAATGAATTAATAGTATATAATAGAAACATATATATAACCTATTTGTTTAAAATTTATATGATTCCACAAGGAAGAAAAGAATGGGTTTTAAAAAATAAATATCTTCTAATGCTAATAGCCATACTGCTTTTCGCATTCATAATAAGGGTGCAATACTTAAATACAAATCAAGCAGTTTGGTGGGATGCAGCAGATTATTTAATGAGCGCAAAAGAAATTGGCGGTGTTACTAATCTGGAAACATATGATTTAAACCCTAAAAGGCCTTTTTTAATGCCATTAATATGGGGGATCACGTATAGGTTAGGCGGCAATGAAACATTGTTTAACTTAACCGAAATAATCCTGTCGTGGCTGACTGTTCTTTTTACATATTTAATAGCAAAAGAATTCTTCAATGAAAAAATTGCTTTAATAGCAACCTTCATGATGTCTGTTCTATGGATGCCTATATTTTTTACGCATAGGTTGATGACAGATGTTCCAGCCCTGGCATTCTGGTTGATGACATTTTATTATTTTTACAAAGGGTATATTAAAGAGGAAGGCAAAAAATATTTTTATTATTCAATGGCATTCTTAGCCCTATCCATATTCACAAGAGCGGCATCTCTAATAAACATAATTCCCATAGCAATAATGATGCTTATAAAACAAAGGCTAAGCTTATTTAAAGATAAAAAATTCTGGGTTTCACTATTAATTTTTCTATTAGTTTTATCGCCTTTCATAATATGGATTTTTGCATCGTATGATAACCCATTATATGAATTTACTAAAAGCAGAGGTTATAAAGGAGAGCCGTATAATCTTTCAAATTTAAGCAATTTATGGAATAATCTGAGTTATATTACTGCAACATTATTAACGCCTTATTTATCAAACCTTTTAACTCCAAATTTAATGGGTTTTATTATTTTATTATTGGTTCTCTTCTTATCACTGGATGCTTTGATAGGATTGGACTTGGTAATAAAAAACAAAGATCAGGATTTAACAAAAAAGTTCTTTATATTAATATCAATTCTCACCCCTTATTTATTTTATAGTTTATTTAACCCAGGCATAGAAGATAGGTATTTAATGGGGATGTATCCATTTATGTTTATTTTATTTGGTGTTGGTTTGGTTAAATTAAAAGATTTTTTAGCGAGATATAATAAGATATTGTCTGTTATCTTTATTATTGTATTGCTTTTTATATTTGGATTTGTGAACTTTAAAACAGCAGATATGACAATAAAATCAAAAGCTGATTCATACGCGCCAGTTGCATTGGCAGGAAAGTGGATATATGAAAATAGTTATAAAATGGATAAGGTAATATCTGCTTCTAAATTCCAAAATATGTATTATTCAGAGCGTGAAACATATCCTTTCCCCAAAAATGAAGAAGAATTTGCATCTTATTTAGAAAGCGTTAAGCCGAAATATATAGTTGTGTCCGTCTTTGAACCGGGTTTCACGCCGCAATGGGTTTATTCTTATTTCGATAAGTATAAGGATATGTTTAGGCCAGTGCAAGCATATACTGCAACAAATAACCAGGCTTTATTGGTTATATATGAATACCTGCCTCGTAATGAAGATGTTGCATAGTCAAATCTTTTTTCTTTCCTTCTTTCTTGGTAATATAAAACCCTTCGCAATTAGAATCATAGCCATGCATGGCTTTAACAGGATTTTTAGAAAAATAACTCGGGCAAATTAAAACACCAGGATTAGCTAAAAAAACATAATCCCCCCATTTCTTATCAACTTTAATTATCTTTCCTTTATTCAAAGGCAATTCAGGACATTCCCCCCAATAACGAGCCATAGTACTGTCTATAAAACAATCATCATTTACGGGAACTTTAATTGCCTCCTTAACATCAATCATGCCGTGGTCGCTCATAACAATATCAAAATCCTCATTTTTTAATTTCTCATCTAATTCTCTAATGCAGTCTTTAACCTCTTCTGATTTAGTGCCGTATTTATGCGCAATCTTATCTAATTCGCTGATTAATTTATAATCAAAATCTGTAAATTGCCATGGAGTTTTATTGATAGAAGTCTCAAAATAATGCAGTTTATTCTTAGGAATTTTATATGTTCTGAAGAATCTTCTGTTGTTTTTAAATAATCTTTGCAAATTAATCAAAATATCTAAAGCTATTCTCGGCAAAAATGAAATATGTTTAGTCCATTTTAAAGAAGAATTTTCAGATTTGTAAAACATAGCTAAGATATCGGATTTACCTTTAAAAAATTTTTCCATCCCTCCTTCAAAGCCAACAGGAACTTTTAATTCCCCATATTGGTATTTCTCTGTCAAAGACTTTAGATAAGGAGCATATTCCAGATATTCCAGTTTAAAAGAATCTATGCAAATTACTCTCATATTAATTTTTGCAGATAATAACCTCCATACAAATTCAATATTTTATTTCTCAAGGGTTCAGTTTTAAAAGTCAGCTTTTTCAGGTACTTTTCAGCTAACTTTTCTTCATCATTCAAATATAAAAATAAAGGAACAGCAATTCTCAGCCCGAAATCTCTCCAGCTGAATAAAGGTTTAACAATAAAATTTCCTCTTTCCCAGCATTTTAAAATATACTTCAAAGTTAAATAATACTGCCCGAAAAATAAATATCTGCTTTTCAAATAAGGATTAAAATAACTATAAGGCAGTTTATAATAAACAGTTTTAGCTATGCTTCCCCAATCATCACCGCAATTAAACTTTCCATGGATTATATGTTTTAAAGCGTAACCTGCCCAATACTTAGCCTCGCTCCATTCTTTTTTAATGTCATATCTATCAAAATCAGGATTTCTTCTGAAATTATTGGCCCAATCAATCTTTTTCTTTAAATCTTCAGAAAAATCAGTTTTCTTAAAAACCTCGTTTCTTTTTGTGTAATAGCCGTAAAAATCTCCTTTATATATCAATAAAGCGGAGCACAAATCAAGATAAGATTTCATGATATAAATCATCTTTATTTTTTTATTGCTTTTGTTCTCGCATAACAATAAGTGATCCATTTTATTGAATAATATCCTTATAGCGTCGGAATCAGGAATTTTTATATCAGGGATTTTATTAAATATATCCTCTCCATAAATAATTTGGCTGGAATTTTTTAATTCAAAAGTTCTTTGCGTAGGCAATAATTTGCTAATCTTATCATAGTTTATAAACCTAATATCTACATGAAAAAATCTGTCTTCATCATACTCTTCATCCGCATGTTCAACAAAATCCAAGCCGCCTCTACCTAAAGCAGTAGAACATTTTACAGATAACCTGTCGCATTCTTCATCAGATAGTCTTTTTCTTCCTATAATATAAATATCAAAATCATTCAAGGGTTTTCCATTCTTATCAACCATCCCCTCTCCTTTCCCAAAACCCCCGAATAAAACAATGGATATAGGTTTGGTTTCCTTGATTAAAATATATTTGACTATCTCAAGCTGTTTCTCTATTTCTTTGTCATATTTTTTGTTATAGGTGTATTTACCCATTTTTATGCTCTTTAAATAAATAAATCAAAGCAGGAATATTAATGAATAAGCCTGCAAATGACCATAATAAGGATATGGCAACAATCTTATCTGCTATATTAAACCCTACAATAGAAAATAAGCCTATTAAAGTAATCTCTCTAGTTCCTGCTCCGCCTATTGTGATAGGAATTAAGCCAACTATGCTTGCCAAAGGAAATAGTCCAAAGAAAAAATAATAAGGTATATTATTAATAGACAAAGCTAAAGCTGCTGTATAAGCTTGTAAATATATTAAAAACCATATAACTAAAGAAACAATAAATGGTTTTATCAGCTGTTTTGGTTTTAAAATTCCATCATAAAAAGAGTGAAATAAGTTGCTTGCTTTCTCTTTATACTTCTTAGGTATTAAATATATATGGATAAACTTTAAAAAAAATCTTGTCCTCTCTCTATTTAAAAATATAAAAATAAAAGCTATAAACATAAATAAGACCAATATAACTAATTCCAAAAATAAGTTAGATAAATAATTTATTAATAAAAAAGCTCCGAAAGATGCAAATAAAAATAAAACCAAGAAATCAATTGCTCTCTCTAAAATAACGCTGGAACTGCTTTCACCATAATCCTTATTTATCTTTTTCTTCAAGTAATTTACTTTAATTAAAGAGCCTACTCTTCCAGGAGTTATAGCACCATACAAAAAACTAATCATTTGTATTTTGAATAATGAATAAAATTTTAAGTTTATGTTCTGTTTTTTTAATATCAATCCCCACTTATAAGTTTGCAATATAACAACTAAAAAAGCCAAAAATATAAGCAAAAAAATATAAAAATAATTAATATTTCTAAAAACATTAATTATATTCTGTACGCCAATTTTATAAATTAAATAAACAAGAATACCCACACCTAATAAAGGCAATAACTTAATTAATTTCATTTTTCCCTCTTGAAAAATCTTTCAGATGGCCAACAACAGCTTTTGCTCCCTTTAAAACAAATTTGACATCGCCAAAAGATCTTATCCCAATTAAGCTCCTGAACATGTATTCGGGCGTCAAAAATATCTTATAAATATTATTGCATATCCCCATTACTTCTTCGTCAGTCATATCTGGAGTTTTTAAGACGGGCTCAGACATGTCAAATCTTTCATATTCTTTTGGGTTAAACCTAAACATATTTTCTTTTATAGCTTCTTCGTATAACGGCGTACCTGGATATGGCACAATTACAGTGGACTGCAAAACATCTGCATATCCTTTTGTCATTAATTTCTTGGCTAATTTTATGGTATTATTTGCATCTTCTCTTGTTTCCCAGAAATAGCCAACCATCATTGTTAAGTGTGGCATTAATCCTGTTTTTTTGGCTAATTTGCAGCTTTCTTCTATAACTTCAATAGTAGTTCCTTTGTCCAATCTGTCTAATGTTTTCTGGTTCCCTGATTCCAAGCCGAATTTTAATAATCTAAATCCTGCTTTCTTCATCAATTTATACTCTTCTTCATTCACAGCTCCAAATCTCATATTGCATGAAAACATTACTTTTTTATTATACCCAGATTCAATCATTAATCCGCAGAATTTCTTCAGCCATTCTCCTATTGGAATAGTTCCTGCATCATCAAATATTTCTTTTACTCCATTATCAACTAATAATTTAACCTCTTCAAAAACATTTTCAGGAGTTCTATTTCTGTAAGTTCCTTTTGGGTATAAAGTATGGTTCCATACGCAAAATTTGCACTTGTTCCACCAGCAGTCTCTTGCGGACATTATGTAAGCAAATGGCCTTCCTTTCAGGTTATACTCCTTTTGGTATAATTCATTTTTAGTTAATTCCCTGTCAATAAATGGAGCATCATCTAACCTTCCTTTAAATTCGTATTTTCCATTATTTATTATTTTATTATCTTTTCTATGCCAGATTCCTTTGGGTATTTCTTTTTTTTCAGATAAAGCATTGCATAGCTCTAAAATAGCAAAATCAAAATATCCCCCTGCAATCACGTAATCGACTTTGGAATTCTGTAAAGTTTCTTCAGGCAAGAAAGTTACATGATCCCCGCATATTGCTATTTTCATATCAGGGAATTTTTCCTTTAATTTATTCATTAAATCCCAATGTAGTTTTATAACAGGTGTTTTAGTCTCAAAAACAAATAAATTTGGCTTTTCAAATTCTAAATATTCAAAGAAAAAATCTTCTGACAGTCCTTCGGCGATAAAATCCCTCCATAAAATATTATATCCTTCTTTCTTCAGTATAGTTGCTGCTGTGCCCAAAACAACTGGAAAAATAAAAGTGGGATTGTTAAAATACTGGAACTGCCTATTCTGGCTTAGCAACGGAATTCCCTTCTCAGACTTGATAGGAGGATAGCCTATTAAAACCTTAAAATCAGCTTTATTCATCAAAATTTTCAAGAAAAACCATTTATAAATGTTATGAACCTTTAAACAATCCCTTCAAAAAACCAATCCCATAAGCAAAATGCGTCAATATTCCCCCTAAAAATATTAAATAAAATCTTCTAATACTAATAGACAAAGAAGCCAATATCATTATTAACAAATATAACAACAAACTATAAATATAAAAATTAAACAACCCAAATACCAAAGATAAAATAAATCCAAATATAACATAAAGAACAAACAAGCTGGGTATAAAGTAATAAACACTCCAGCCAACGCCTTTCTTCAATAAGACAGCCTTGTCCCTTCCATAAATAAACAATTGCTTCAAATGCTTCTTAAACAAAGGCCTTCTATGGTGATAAACAAAAACATCAGGGGCATAATAAACCTTTTTCCCTAAATTACTGCACATAAAACAAAGTTTAGCATCCTCAGCAGTCAGTAAATTAACGTCAAAGCCCCCAATTTTTTCATATAATTTCTTTCTAATAAATAAATTGCAAGACGGTAATTCTTTAACATTCCCTTCTTTCTTCTTCTTATATCTTTGTGAAAATTTTCCAACCATAATAGAAGAGCTTAATATCTCCCCGCTTGCTTTTTGCAGTTCAGAATCTTCTTCAGGTGTTAGATTAGGCCCCCCAACAATGCCTACATCAGCATCATCAAGATATTTAACCGCCTTCACAAGCCAGTCTTTCTCAGGATAAGCGTCAGAATCAATAAAAGCTATAATCTCTCCTTTGGCTTTAGAAACGCCGATATTTCTCTTGACAGAAGGCTTGACATTCCCGGTAGGAATTATTTTTACTTTTTTAAATTTAATATTTTCATCAGGCAGTAAAATAATCTCGAAATTTTTATAATCCAACTTCAGGCATTTGCCAACGCATTCCTTAACCATCTCATCAAGATTCTTAAAAGGTACAATTATTGATATAAATTTTTCTTTCATAATAATGTCAATGCTATAATAGCAAGTATAATTTCAAAACCATATAAAGCATAAACCACATCATTCTCATAAACTTTCTTCTTAATCTTACTTAAAAACTTAATAGTTAAATGCTCCAAACCGTAAATTCCATCTTTTAATTTCAAAGAGCCATCTTCTTGGACAGCAGCAAAGCTTTCTTTCTTAAATTTACCTCTAGCTTTTAAAATAAACTCTAAAAAGTAAGGTATAAACAAGAACAAAGCAAATTTCTCAATATTCCCAAGAATAGCTACAATAGCAATTAGTGCGCCGACAGAATAAGTCATAGTGTCCCCTGGAAATATTTTAGATGGATATTTATTATAAATTAAAAAAGCAAGCAATGCCATAACCATTGTAAAGGCAACCACAGCAACCCATGTATACCCCAAATTCCATGAAATAAATCCTAATGTGCTTAAAATTATTACCCCCATACCTGCTTCTAAGCCGTTATAGCCTGCAAGCATATTAAAGGCATTACTAGCCCCAATAACTCCTATAGGTATTAAAACTAAAGTATAAAGCAATCCAAAGTCAACAGCGCCAAAGAAAGGCACATACATTATAGTTGTTCCACCTTTAATTGCGATTAAAGGTGGAA
>Ga0209541_10002956_pt1 | contig 31683 bp, 38 predicted proteins | sample RifCSPlowO2_01_FD_184027 | JGI IMG/M metagenome (GOLD analysis project Ga0209541, IMG submission 184027) | Groundwater microbial communities from Rifle, Colorado - Rifle CSP2_plank lowO2_0.1 (SPAdes) (version 2) | ecosystem: Environmental > Aquatic > Deep subsurface > Groundwater | place... | reverse complement strand
AATTTCACCTTTTACCAGCAACAATGGGATACCATTAAAAGAGCAATTGCCCAGCAACTTAAATGTGAATTAACTATTGCTTAAGTGCGAAACTCGTGTAGATGGTTTGAACTGTTACTTGCTAGATTAAGGAAATTTGAAGATTTTACAAAATTATGGAGAAAAACAGATGACTAGGGATATAGGCAAATAAATAGAAAATATCAAGCTAAATTATCTAAGGAAAAAGTTGTCACAGCTACTAACCCGGAACATACCTTTATGGTTATTAAAACCCCAACTTTGGATGAGAGAGTCACTATTGTGACTTATGTTCCTCAAGTTGCCTAGATAACTCTGAAACTCTCAACCATATCTCCAATAGCAAAATCCAGGTTTGGGTCAAATAACATTCCGCAATCATTTCCTTTTTCTACTTTATTAACCTCTTCTTTTACTTTTCTTAATGATTTTAGCTTCACATCTCCTATAGATTTGCCGTCTCTAACTACTCTAATTTTATGCCCTTTGGCAATTTCACCTTCTACCATCCTACATCCTGCAATTCTTTCTTTTCCGTGAGGAAATTCCGCAATAATTTCTGCCTTACCAATAACTTCTTCTAACTGTCCAACCTCAAGTAATGTTGAAACAACATCTTCTACATCTTCCAAAAGCTCATATATAATATTGTAGGTTCTTACTAAAACATGATCTGTCTCAGTCATTTTTTGAGCTACAGGAGCAACTTTCACATTAAATCCCAAAACTATAGCTCCAACAGAGGTGGCCATTCTAATATTTTCTTCAGTAATATCTCCTGTACCTGTTGAAATCACTACAACTACTTCACCTGATTGGTTAAATTTTTCAAGTGATGCCTGAATAGCCTCAAGTGAACCCTGTTTATCGGCCTTAATAACAACTTTTAGCGTTTTTGCTTCACCCTGTTGCAATTTTTCTACCAAAGATTGAATTTCCTTTTTCTCTTTTGTTTCAGGCTCTTCACCAAGCTTAGCTCCAACTTCCGGTACAGCTTCTAGCCCTAAAACTTCAATAGGAGTAGAGGGTCCAGCAGAATCCAAAACTTTGCCATTAAAATCAAACATTCCTCTAATTTTTCCTTTAACTCCTCCGACCATAATCTGATCTCCCTTCTTTAAAGTTCCATTTCTTACTAAAATTGTAGCTATAGCTCCTTTAAATTTATCTAATGTTGCCTCAATTACAACTCCAGCAGGAGGCAAATTAGGATCACCTTTCAGATCATTTAATTCAGCCACCAGTTGAATCACCTCCAAAAGTTTATCTACTCCTTCACCAGTTTTTGCAGAAAGAGGAACCAAAGGCACATCCCCACCGTATTCTTCTATATTTATTTCCCTGTCTGATAATTGTTTTTTAATTTTATCCATTTGAACTTTAGTGTCTATTCCTGGAAGATCTATTTTGTTGACAGCAACAACCATGGGTACTTTTGCATCTTTAATGTGTTTTATAGCCTCAATTGTCTGCGGCATTAGCCCATCATCAATTGAAACCACTAAAATTGCTATATCAGCTACTTTTGCTCCTCTGGATCTCATTTTTTCAAAAGCAGCATGACCAGGAGTATCTATAAAAGTGATTAATTTTTTCTCGTGTTCAACCTGATATGCTCCAATGTGCTGGGTAATTCCACCGTGTTCACCTTTTGCAACAGATGCGCTTCGGATAAAATCTAAAAGGGTAGTCTTGCCATGATCAACATGACCTAGGATCGTAACTATTGGTACTCGTGTTTGTTCTGCCATAAATTTTTCCCTGAAGAGTTTTCATATTACTTCGACTCTTCAACAACTTTTGATTCTTCGCTTGCGGATCCTGCCGGCTCGGCTTCTGGTTTTACTGCTTCAAGAGCTTCTTCTAATTTTTTCTCTTCTTCTGCTGGTTTCTCATCTTTAATTGCTTCTTCTATAACTGCTTCCGCTTGTTTTTCTTCTTTTTTCTCTTCTACAGTCTCTTCCTTTTTCTTTGCTTCTACTGTTTCTTCTTTCTTCTCAGCAGTTCCAATCTCTTCTGCCTTGTCCGCCAAAGGTTCATCCTCGGCAGATCCAACAATATCTATTTTCCAACCTGTTAACTTAGCAGCAAGCCTAACATTCTGCCCACCTTTACCTATCGCCAAAGATAGTTGTGATTGAGGAATGGTAACTGTAGCTACTCTATTTTCTTCATCTAAACTCACCATAATATCTTTAGCTGGAGATAAAGATGAAGCTATGAATTTCGCAGGATCATCAGAATAGGAAATAATATCGATCTTTTCTTCTCCAAGCTCTCCCATTACAGCTTGCACCCGAACCCCTTTTTGACCAACCAAGGATCCTACAGGATCAACTCCATCTTGGCTAGACTGAGCAGCGATTTTGGTTCTGGAACCAGCCTCTCTAGCTATAACTTTTACTTCAACTGCACCTGATTGAATCTCTGGAACTTCCAAAGCAAACAAAGCCTTCACTAAATTCGGATCAGAACGGGAAACAACTACCTCAGACCCTCTTCCGTCTTCTCTTATTTCTTTAACTAAAAACTTAAGACGTAAATTTGTATGATACATTTCTGTTCTAACTTGTTCGGAAGGAGGCAAAACTCCTTCTGCTCTACCTAAATCTATAAAAAATGTATTTCCTTCTTGTCTTTGAATCGCTCCAGAGATAACAGCGCCAACTTTACTTTCATATTCAGATAAAATTGCTCCTCTTTCAGCCTCGTTCAGCTTTTGCATTATCACCTGTTTGGCAATTGAGGCAGCAATTCTGGCAAAACCTGGAGGAGTCACGTTTTTCTCATCATCAAAAATACTGATCTCACCAGATGATGGATCAACTTTGGAGGTAAATTCTTCAAAATTCTCTGGAATAATCTCATTTCTTAAAGTTAAATCTTTTTTATAGGCAGCTAAAGCAGCTTGCCTAATAGCATCTAAAACCACTTCAACATCAACCCCTTTTTCAGAGGCTATTTGATTTAAAGCAGCTGCAAATTCTGTTCGTGCTTGACTCATATATATATCCTTAAAAAAAGGTGGGACTAGCCCACCTTCACAGGTTAATATGACTATTAACCAAGGGTAATTCTAAACCTTTCCTATATTGAAGTCAAGATCAAGCCCGTACAACTATTGTTTTACCTTTGCGAAGCAACAGGGAAGATTATGACCTTAGACTTTTACAACAATAGTCTTAGCAATATGGTCATGCCAAGTTTGTTTTTTTGAATCCCAAATCATCCAAAAATATCCTAGACCAAACACCACAGCAGATAAAATGCTGGCAAAATACCTTAAAACACCATCTTTATAAGTAATCTTACTTCCATTTTCTTTAATAACTTTAATTTTTAAAACCATCATGCCTACTGTTGCCCCATATGTCCCAAGCATCCAAACGCTATAACCTAATCCAAGCAGAAAACTTAAAGGATTATTCATACTAGTCCCATGACCTGTATTTATAACTATATTTGGCAATACTCCAATGATAAGCCCATCTATAAAGATACCGGCAAACCTAGTCCAAAACCCTGCATAATTTTTCATTAATAAAGTTCTCCTATATTATTTATAGCAAATTATAAAAATTAAAACCAGCCTTTTTTCTTTTTACCTAAACTATATAACTCTTCATAGAGTTGTCTTTCTTGTTTTGAGGGGTTTTTGGGAACATTTAGGTTTACCCTTACAAAATGATCTCCATGGCCAGAACCCTGTAATATTGGAGCTCCTTTACCTTTTAATTTAACTAAAGATCCAGGCTGTGTGCCTGGAGGAACTTTTACTTTAACTTTTCCCTGAACAGTATTAACCTCAAAAGTATCTCCTAACACTAACTGGGGGATATTTATTGTAATTTCTGAAAATATATTTTCTCCCTCTCTTAAAAATTCTGGGTTTCTACCCACATTAAAAACAATATCTAAATCTCCAAATCTAATTTTTGTCCCGTTATCTACTCCGGGAGGAACTTTTATTTTTAATCTTTTTCTCTCAATTCTTCCTGATTGAGCTCTAGATTCAATTTCTACTTCTTTTGTTACCCCCTTCATAGCCTCATCAAAAGTAATACTCAACTGATAAGTTGGCCTTCTTCTCATAGATTGACCAAATCCCCCACCAAAAATTTGTTCAAAAAGTTCAAAAGGGTCTTCAAATCCTCCAAAATCAAACTGAACATTTGGATTACCACCAGCAGAAGACCAGGAATAACTTTGTCCTCCGAAAGGATTTCCTCCGCCTGCAAATGGATTACCACCTCCACCACCAGCACCTCTGTCAAAAGCAGCATGACCAAACTGATCATAAGATTGCTTTTTCCCAGGATCAGATAAAACCTGATAAGCCTCTCCTATTTCTTTAAATCTAACATCAGCTCCGGCTGATTTATCTATATCAGGATGATGTTTACGAGCGAGTTGCCTATAAGCAGACTTAATCTCTGCCTCAGATGCTCCTTTTTTTAATCCTAGCACTTCATAATAATCTCTTTTTGCCATATTAATTTACTTTGGTCCTTCTAAGAAAATAATTTTCTGTCTCAACTTGTATTGCTCCAGATCTTGTACTGACTGCAGTAGCGTATATTGTTGATACATCCCTTGCCATATTTACATCAAAGGCACCATTTGGATAAGCAAAAGAAGTAACTTCACTCTCTAATAATTCTTCAAGTTGAGCTTTAGAATCTACAAGTTCCGACCAGTAAGCCTCTGTATCCCTTGCTCTTACTGCGAGTAGGTTGGCATGATCAGTTGTATGAGAGCCGATTTCATGTCCTCTGGTGTGAAGATCCTGTATTTGTTCATGCTTCATATAAGTATTCACTCCATCTCCCTTCCACTCGGTACCCATAACAAAAAATGTTCCTGGGACTTCATATCGATCTAGAATTCTAGCTGGCTGCTGATATTGGATTAGATATCCATCATCAAAAGTTAGAGCAAAAAGAGGTTCTTCAGGCACAGGAGCTTCACCCCGTATAATTGCCCCCAAATCAGCAATTGTCACAGGGATTCTTCCGACTCTAGCATTAGCTCTGATTACAGCTTCAACTGGTGACGCAGATGTTATATGAAACATATAGATTGGACAATCAACTGAAACTGCTGCATGAGCAGTGCTAATCCCTAACATTTTAGCTCCAACTGCGAGAGCTAATCCGCCACCCATTCTTATAAATCTTCTTCTTTCTGGATTATCAGCCATAAGTACCCCTAAGTATAGCACTCTAGCCTCAAAAGTGCTAGTTCGAAGAACACACAATTTTTAAAGTAGTATAATTAAATTAATGAATCAAAAGGGATTTGCACCAATATTAATATTAGTAGTAGTACTAATTCTAGTCACTGTAGCTGGTGGGGCATACTATCTGGGAAAATTACAATCTGCCAAGCCTACTGAGATTGTTTGTACTCAAGATGCAAAACAATGCCCAGATGGTAGTTATGTAGGAAGAACCGGTCCAAAATGTGAATTTGATACTTGCCCTACTACTTCCCCAGAACCAAGTAGCCAACCTTCTTCTGCACCAACTTCAGCTACAACTCCTCCATTACAGACACTCAAGCCGGCTTCTTAATTCAGCATCCTCCACTAATGAAAGTCGAGAAAAAGATTGAAGGACAAATGGTTGAATTCCTCAACTGTGGAGGAGGGTTTTGCTCGGGGAGTACTAAAATAACTCTTTATAGCGATTATAACGGTGGATCACGCAGAGAATGGCTTAATAATAAGTTTGACTTATCAACCTATGACCCGTATTACGGAGATCTAAATGTTGCCGGAGTTAATGCTTTAGTTGCAGCAACCCGCGACCCTGGAAGCAACAATACAACCTTTGTGGTTATACCTAGGGGAAACAAAGTCTATCTCTATTCTGCTCCTGGGGATGCAATTCCATCAACCCAAAATCCAGATTTAAGCTGGACTAAAGAAATCCTTTCCACTTTTAGATTTACCCAGTAGAGATTGCTTCGCGGAGTTTACACTGAGCTCGTCGAATGTGCTCACAATGACGTTTTGAAGTTATTCTTCTTTTTTCTTCTCTTCTTCCACTACTTCACCCTCAACAGCCTGGTCAGTTTTTGGAGCCTCTTCCTTCGGCTCGCCGGCGGAGCTTTCAGCGGAGGCGGCTTCACCTGTACCCTGTCCACTGTCACCTGTACCCTTATTCTCATACATTGCTGCACCTATTTTTTGTAAACTGTCTGACAAAGCATCTATTTTTGGTTTTAGATCCTCAGCACTAGCTGTTTGAATAACTCCTTTAAGGTCAGATAATTTTTGTTCAACATCAGTTCTAATCTCTGCTGGGACTTTTTCTCCTCCATCTTTAAGAGCTTTTTCTGCTGAGTAAACTAAGGTATCAGCAATATTTCTAGTCTCAATCTCTTCCTTTTTCTTTTTATCTTCTTCTGCGTGCGCTTCTGCCTCTTTAGTCATCTTTTCTACTTCTTCTTTATCTAAGCCTGTGGAGCCAGTTATAGTTATTTTTTGCTCTTTGCCTGTGGCTTTATCTTTGGCTGAAACATTTAAAATTCCATTTGCATCAATATCAAAAGTAACTTCCACTTGTGGTACTCCTCTTGGTGCTGGTGGGATTCCATCTAAGACAAATTTACCCAAAGTTTTATTATCAGCAGCCATTTCCCTTTCACCTTGTAAAACATTAATTTCTACTGCCGGCTGATTATCTGCAGCTGTAGAAAAAGTTTCTGATTTGCTCGTTGGGATAGTAGTATTTCTATTTATTAATGGAGTTCTAACTCCACCCAAAGTTTCAATTCCCAAAGTTAATGGAGTCACATCCAAAAGCAAAACATCTTTTACTTCCCCACCCAAAACTCCACCCTGAATAGCAGCTCCCACAGCTACAACTTCATCCGGATTAATACCTTTATTTGGTTCTTTGCCAAAAAAGTCAGTAACTGCCTTTTGAACAGATGGCATTCTGGTCATTCCTCCAACCAAAACTACCTCATCAATTTCTTTTGGATCATGTTTTGAATCTTTCAAAGCACTCTTTACAGCCTCAAATGTTTTATCTATCAAAGGCTTAACCATAGCTTCAAGCTTTGCTCTAGATAATTTCATCTCCAAATGCTTTGGACCGCTAGCATCCGCTGTAACAAAAGGAATAGAAATTTCTGCTTCCATAGAGGAAGACAGTTCAATCTTGGCTTTTTCTGCAGCATCTCTTAGTCTTTGCAAAGCTTGTTTGTCAGATTTTAAATCCACTCCCTGCTCTTTTTTAAATTCGCCGGCTATCCAATCCAAAATTAATTGATCAAAATCATCTCCACCTAAATGTGTATCTCCATTGGTAGATTTAACTTCAATGACCCCGTCTCCAAGCTCAAGAACCGATACATCAAAAGTTCCCCCACCAAGATCATAAACAGCAATAGTGTGAGCGTGAGATTTATCAAGTCCATAAGCTAAAGCTGCAGCAGTTGGCTCATTTATAATTCTTTGAACATTTAAGCCTGCTATTTCTCCAGCTTGTTTAGTAGCTTGTCTTTGAGCATCATCAAAATAAGCAGGCACTGTAATAACAGCATCTGTTACTTTTTCACCTAGATAGGCCTCTGCATCAGCTTTTATTTTGCCTAAAATCTGAGCAGAAAGCTCTTGTGGAGTGTATTCATGACCATCAACTTCCACCACAGCCATGTCATTTTTACCTGATTTTATAGTATATGGAAGCCATTCTTTATCTCTTTTAACCTCTGGGTCATCAAATTTTCTACCCATTAATCTTTTGACAGAAAAGATAGTTTCCTTAGGATTAACAATAGCCTGTCTTTTAGCTACTCTTCCAACAATATTTTTAATAGGATTAACAACAGAGGGAATAGTATTTTCCCCTTCAGCAGAATGTATAACTTTCGGCTTTCCACCCTCCATTACAGCAACTGCACTATTAGTTGTACCTAAATCAATTCCAACAATTTTAGACATTATGTCCTCCTCTAGATTCTAGAAAATTTCTGTACATACGACTCACAACAGCTGGTGTCACAACTGCTGGGCCACCTTTTCTCCAATCAGGGGTAAAGTGGGGAAAGGTGGGATCAAACATAAAACGAGCTGCTCTTTCAGTATCACTAGCTATAGCAATAACCAGATCCTTGAAGGTTGCTCCTTTTCCTGCAAAATACCTTTGTTCTAATCCTTCCATAGGACCTCTAAATATTCTAATTGCTGTAAATCTTTCTTGTTGTGCCATATTAGTTTTCCTCCTTAATAGATCCTTCGTCGCTTGATCGCTCCTCAGGATGATTGTCTTGGCTTCGCCCGACAATCACTTGGGCTGGTCTTAAAACTTTTCCGTTTAAATTATACCCTTTTCTGACAACTTCTAAAATCCTTGTCTCGCCCGTCGAAGACGAGGCGGAATCTTCCTTAACATCAACTGCCTCATGAAGGCTGGGATCAAATGCTCCGTCTGTAGCAACTTGATCCAACCCTTCAGAAGCTAACACTTGGTTAAACTCTTTAACAGCTAATTCTACTCCTTTAACCCATCCTGACTGTTTTTCTTGTTCCGAAATTCCTGATAGTGATTGTTCCAAATGATCCAAGACTGGCAAAAGTCTTTTAACCAGCTCTGCTCCCACAAATTGAGTCAATTCTGATCTCCCCTCATTAACTCTTTTTTCAAGGTTCTGATAATCAGCTACTGCTCTTTTTAGCTGATTTCTGGCGTCTTCCTGATCAACTTTAAGCTCTGCTAATTGCTTTTGCAAAACTTGCACTTCAGCCAATTTCGTGGCATTTTCTATAGCATCATCCATTTGTTCTTTTTTTTGTTTTTTCTTATCCATAATTCTCCTCTGTCTCCTATACTCTAATTGCTTCACAAAGTAAATTTCTAACATATTTTACATAAGGCAAAACCAAAGCAAAATTCATTCTGGCTGGCCCTATTACCCCAATCACTCCTTCTTTAGTTGCACTAACATCGTATTTTGTAAATACAAACCCGGTTGATCTTAAGTATTCAAACTCCATATCTTCTCCAAACAATATATGTACTGGTTCTGTTCCAACTGCACTTCCTATAATCTCTTTTAGCCTTGGGTTTTCATCAAATAGACTTAATACAAATCTAGTTACATCTATATCATAAAACTCCGGCCAATCTAAAATATTAGATGCTCCTGCAAAATATTGCTGTCCTTCATCATCTATTGCAATACCTAACATATTTAACCTGCTTGCTAATGCCGAAACAGCTTCTTTTATCAGTCTTTCTTGTTTATACCTTTGTTGCCACATCTTTTCTTTGATAGAAACTTCAGCTGTAATTGGCAAGGTTTTCTCTTTCATCAGATCAGAAATGTAAAACCTCATACCCATTGATGTTGGAGATCTGCCTGCACTGGTATGAGGTTGTCTTAAAAACCCCATTTCAGTTAATTTCCCCATCTCAATTCTGATGGTGGCAGGGGATACCCCCAAGTTATGCTTTCTTTCTATCACTTCTGAACCAACTGGTTCAGCAGATTCTACATACTCTTCTACAATAGCTTTTAAAAGTGCTTGCTGTCTTTCAGTTAAATCAGCCATAAATTAGTTTGAACTGGCACTATAATACAACGAGTGCTAAAGTTTGTCAAGAGGGGTATAGTTTCTTAAGTTTTTATTTTTAAAAGCTATGAAAGTGGTTATTAATACCACTCCTACTCCTCCAATTATCACTGTTGGACCTCCGCCAATTGCTTTTGCCAAAAGCCCTGCCTCAATTTCTCCAAGCTGAGGTCCTCCCTGGAAAAACATTCTCATAATAGAAACCATCCTACCCCTCAAACGATCTGGTGTAACCATTTGCCTGATGGTATTTCTGATAATTGTTGAGGTCATATCCCCAAATCCCACTAATACCAAAAATACCAAAGATATCGGCAAAACTTTTGATAGTCCAAATCCAATTGTTGCTAACCCATATAAAATTACCGAACCAAGAATAATTTTTCCCTGATTTTTAATCTTAGGAATTGAAGAAAGCATAATCCCTGCTATTACCCCACCAAGAGCTGGAGCAGAATATAGAAGTCCTAACCCCTGCGGACCAACATGCAGAATATCTTTGGCAAAAACTGGCATTAAAATATTGGCAGTTCCAAAAAAAGTTGCCAGAAAATCTAAAATCATTGTTGAATAAAGTATTGGTGTTTTAAAAACAAAATGTATCCCCTCCTTTATAGATTTTAAATTAAATTCAACATCGCTGTGTTCAACATTAAGGGATTTTTTAATACTTAAAATACTAGCTATAAAAATTAAAAATGATACTGAATTAAAAAGATAAACTGAAGCAACACCAAATCCTGCAATCATCAGTCCCGCCACTGCGGGCCCAGTCATGGTAGCTGTTTGAAATTGTAAAGTATGTAAAGATATGGCATTCATAAAAAATTTTCCTGGTACCAGGTTTGGTAAAATTGCCTGTCTTGCTGGCATAGAAAAAGCTTGAGCAATACCGGAAAGAAGCAGTATCCCATAAATAATCCATTCATTAATTAAATTAAGAGATGTTAAAGAAAATAGGGAAAAAGCCAAAATGGCCATAGTCGATTGAGATATTATCAATATTTTTTTTCTGTCAATTTTATCTGCAGCAACTCCTCCTATTAGAGAGAGTCCTAAAATTGGCAAAATATGAGAAAGTCCAATCAACGCCAGAGCCGCAGGATTACGGGTTATCTCATAAACCTGCCAGGCAACTGCAACAGTTTGCATTTGATTACCGGCTTCTGAAAAAAAAGCTCCAAATATATAATTTCTAAAAACAGGAATAGATAAAGCCTTCATGCAATTTCTCAGTATACATAATCTGTAGTAATATTAGCTAGATGAAAGTACTCATTACTGGTAAGAATTCCAAAGATCTGGAACCAACTGTAAAACAGTTAGGGTTTGAGGTAGTGGAAGAGAACCCGGAAGTTATCATCTCCTATGGTGGAGACGGAACTCTATTAGCATCTGAAAGGCAATTTCCGGGAATTCCCAAATTGCCTACCCGTAATGATTCTGTATCCAAAAAATGTCCAGAACATGAAACAGAAATTCTGCTTAAAAAATTGACCCAGGGACAACTGGAACTTAAGGAATACTCAAAACTTGAAACAAAAATAGATCTTTCGACAAGCTCAGAGCAGGGTGTAAAAACCCTGTTTGCTTTAAATGATTTTGTCATTAGAAACAAAGAACCAATGCACTCAATTAGATTTGCTATACAAAATGGAAAGCTGTTGATTGGAGATGGAGTTGTAGTTTCAACTCCTTTTGGATCTAGCGGGTATTTTCAATCCATAACCAGACAAACTTTTACTTCTGGATTTGGTCTAGCTTTTAACAACACTACAGAAAAAATGGACCCCCAATTTTTTTCTGAAAATGATGAGATAGTTTTTAAATTAGTAAGAGGAAATGCTACCTTAACTTCTGACAATTCTCCTGAGATCTATACTATTCCAGAAGGATCAGAATTAACTTTTAAATTATCTTCTGAAAAAGCCAAAATTTATGAACTGGAAAGTCTTAGATGCCCCAACTGCATAGTCACAAGAGGCTAATCTATTCTGGATATTCCATTTTTAAATGGGGAATACCAAACTGATCGTAAGGTTCTGAAACTGCTTTAAAGCCACATTTTTCATAAAATTCTTTTGCTTGCACCTGGGCTTCCATCCAGATCTTTTTAGGTTTTGATTTCTTAATTTCTTTAAGAACAAATTCTATTAATCCCTTGCTAATATCTCTTCCTCTATACTCTTTATCTGTTGCCATTCTCTCAATTTTAACTCCATCTTCCACATTTCTTATTCTAAGAGTTGAAACAATTCTTCCTTCAGCTATTGCTACAAAATGACTTGCCTCTTTATCTTCCTCATCTGGTTCCCATCCAGGCTGACATTTTTGTTCTATGATAAAAACATCCACCCTAATCCTGATAGCTTCAATAAATTCCTGAATTGATCCTACTTCCTTATATGTTACTTCCATATTCTTATTAAATCACAGCTCCTTCTAAGAATTTTAATTCTTTCTTTTCGCTGTCAAAAGAAACTTTAATGCCGATTGGCATGGGAATATTTATTGTATCGTGACCAAAATCCAAATTGGCCATGATCGGAAAATTATAATCTTTCATAATTTCCAAAACCATTTCTTTAACCGAAGGTTCTATTATTTCTTCCTGCTTCATCTTTTTTAAATATTTTATTTTCCCAATCAACATACCATTAATCCTATCAAGGATTCCCATATTTTTTAGCTGATATAAACATTGATAAATTTCTGTGATATCTACTCCTATTTCTTCCCAAAATAATATAGCTCCATCAAAATCCTCAATGTTAGGAAAATATTTAGTACCTGCCAGCATAGAAATTCTTTGTAAAATTCCTCCCATTAAACGACCTTCTGTCTTTCCTTTCTTCCAAACTTCCCAAGTAGTTAAAGATTTAATAATTCCTGGAACTTTAGGATTTGTTAAAAATTTAAGAAAAAATTCCCCTGAAAAATTTGCTAAATAATCCATATGAAATCCTACCATCCCAGTTTTAGAAAAAATTGCCAGATGATAAATAGTCATATCAGACATTCCCATAAATGGCTTAGGATTTTGTTTGATTAAGTCATAATTTAAGTGTTCTATGACTGAAATTGCTGAATAACCTCCGTCAAAAGCAAAAATTGCTTTTACAGATTTATCAGCAAACATATTGTTAATGTCTTGCGCAATTTCTTCTGGAGTACCGGCCATCCATCCTCTAAATTTGCCAATTGTCTTCCCTTTTTGAATTTTAAAACCCATACCTAAAAGAATATTTTTCCTATTTTCATAATTTTCTCTGTAGGAAGATAGTACGGGTAAAGAGGAGGCAACAATTCCAATAGTATCTCCAATATTTAATTTAGGAGGTTTCAAAACTTTCATGAGTATTACGTTTTTGCCGCAGGCAAAAAGGCAAGGTTCTGCAAGCACGAACTATCATATCATATAGTGAAGTGCGAGCAGGTCCTTATACAAAAAATCCCGTCTCGTGATGGAGACGGGATTTAATAATTACTAGATCCTTCGCTAATCGCTCAGGATGACGCTTTGCGTCATTTCTTAGCGCAAGCTTTGCAATCACTCATGTGAGTAAATGCAATGTAACCTGCTGAAACTCCAACCAAAATATTAAATATTTGTGTAAGTCCCATTCCACCTAAAATCATCCCTACAACATCATAACCTAAAGCTGATAAACCGAGGTTCACACCTCCAACCCAAAGGAGAATACAAGCTGCCATATGAAGCATTTTCATTTAAATATCACCCCCTTCTTTCTTATATCCAGTGTACTCATAAAACGGATTTCTAATCAAGTGGTCTAGGACTTTAAGATCGACAGAAATGCTTCTTGGGGGATTTCTACTTTTCCTACCATCTTCATTTTCTTCTTACCTTTTTTCTGTTTCTCCAAAAGCTTTTTCTTGCGAGTGATGTCTCCTCCGCCGACAACCTTACTACCATGCATCAAAACATCTTTTCTAAAAGGAGAGATTGACTCTCTAGCTATTATTGTCCCTCCAATTGTTGCCTGAATTGCTACAGTAAAGTTCTGTCTTGGCAAAACTTCTTTTAGTTTTTCTACCATTCTTCTACCCAATCCTTCTGCTTTTTCTCTAAAAACAATCGTTGAAAGGGCATCTACTTTTTCCCCTCCCACTAAAAAATCTACCCTAACGCAATCTGCATCTCTAAAATCCAAAAATTCCCAATCTAAGGATGCAAAACCGGATGAAACTGATTTTAATCTGTCATAAAAATTTGTAACCATTTCTGCAAGTGGCATTTCATAAGTCATCTCAACCTGCATCCCAAAATGAATCATATTTAAAAACTTTCCTCTTTTATCTTGTACTAATTCCATAACAGGACCAATATAATCTTGTGGAACAAATATTTTCAAGAAAACCCAAGGCTCTTTTATATCTTTACTAGCTGGATCTAAATCGGATGGATTATCTAACTTTTCACCATTAACTAAATATTCAACAGATGGAGCTGTTGTTAAAATATTCACTCCATATTCAGTCGTTAATCTTTCCTGTACTACTTCTGCATGTAGAAGTCCCAGAAAACCACATCTAAATCCAGAGCCTAAAGCTTGAGATTGTTCTGGTAAATAAGAAAAGGCAGGATCATTTAATCTAAACTTTGATAAAGCCTCTTTAAGATCAAAATAATCGCCACTGTCTATTGGAAAAAGACCTACGAAAACCATTGGCTTAACTACTTTATATCCAGGTAATTGTTCAACTTCAAATCCCGTGCTGATTGTATCTCCCACTCTAACCAAATCAGGTTCCTTTATTCCGGTTGCAATATATCCAATATCCCCTGATTTTAATCCTGAATTTAAAGTTAGTTGCGGAGCAAAAAAACCTGTTTCTAGAACATGTCCAAAAGATTTTGTTCCTAAAAAACTAATTTGCGATTGATCAGGAGGAGTCTGCCCTTCTACAATCCGAACTTGTGCAATAACACCTTTAAAAGAATCAAAAAACGAATCAAATATTAAAGCCCTCAGGGGCTTTTCAATTTCCTGTTTAGGCTCTGGAACCTTATTAATAATTTCTTCTAATAATCTTTCTACACCAATACCTGTTTTTCCTGAAACAAGTAAAATTTCGCCTTCATCAAACCCATATGTTTCCATCAGTTGCTTTTTACACATTTCAATATCAGCATTCGGCAAATCAACTTTGTTGATAACTGGAATTAAAGTTAAATTCTGCTCCAAAGCTGCCAATCCATGAGCCAAAGTTTGGGCTTGAATTCCTTTTGTAGCGTCCACCAAAAGCACTGCTCCTTCAACTGCAGCCAAAGCTCTTGAAACTTCATAAGAAAAATCAACATGACCTGGGGTATCAATCAAATTTAAAATGTACAATGTAGAATTTATGATGTATTGCAAACGCACTGGAGCAAGTTTAATTGTAATACCCCGCTCCCTTTCCAAAGCTAAGGAATCAAGTAACTGAGCCTGCATTTTTTCCTTAGGAATAGTTCCTGTAATTTCTAAAAGCCTATCTGCTAAAGTTGATTTTCCATGATCAACATGGGCGATAATACTAAAGTTTCGTATGTTCATGTGGGGTATATTTTACACTTAAACGCTTCCACTATCAGGAAGCATCTCTTTTGACTTAAGTTTTGTCTGAAATTGCGCAGTTCTTTTGATAAGATCTGTGAAGGTTTGAAGTTCTTTTACCCTTAAAAACCACACTAAAACTACATATACTGACAAAGCAAAGATGGATGAAATTCCAGTTAATACAAGTAGATTTACTGTTCTTGTAGTATCAAAAATTACCTGATCCAAAAGTTTTATTGGCACATATAAAGCAACTCCCATAATTATGGTTGCCATAAGCATCTTGCCCATAGGTATCAATACTTGTCTTAAGCTAAATTTCCCAACTTTAAAATGAAGTGTTATAAAAAGAAGTATTCCTGATAAAACAGCTGCTATAGAATTAGCGAGACCAATGCTCCAAACATCAAGCTTTAAACCTGCAATGAAATAAACACTTAATAAAACATTTAAAGCTACCACAAACAAAGATACTATAACTGGAGTTTTTGTATCTTTGAGTGCATAAAAACCTCTGACGAAAAGAAGTGAAATAGCTTGAGCAGATAAACCTATGGCAAGATAAGCCAAAGTCGCACCTGTTAAAACAGTTGCTTCCCAATTAAATTGAGACGCTCCAAAAACTAGTCTAACAACAGGGATTCTTATAACAATTAAAATTGCAGTTGCCGGTAAAGTTAAAAATAAAATCTGATGCAGTGTTGTCAGTAAAGTTATTTTAAATTCTTCAATTCTTCCTCTTGCTCGTTCAGATGAGAGGACTGGTAAAGCAGCTTGTGCCAAAGACGCACCAAAAAGCCCAATAGGCATAACTTGTAAATGCTGTGCATAAGTTAGATAAGTTACACCTCCTGAAAGCCAGGATGCTAGATTTACTCCAACTGTTTCATTGATTTGTTCTGCAGCCAAACCAATAGTCCTAACACTCATAAGTTTTGTTATTTCTTTAACTCCTGGGTGATAAAATTTAAGTGGAAACTTAAATCTAAATCCAACAGACCAGATTAAAGGCAGTTGAATGAGAGCATGTAGAAGCGCACCTATGATTACTCCAACTGCTGCACCCATAATACCTAGAGAGTTATGAAAAAAAATAATACCTAATATAATCCCTAGATTATAAAAAACAGGAGCTAGTGCTGGAAAAATAAACCTTTGGAAAGATTGCAAAATGCCAATAAAAAAAGCTCCTAAGACAAGAATTGTCTGACCAAAAACAATAATTCTGGTTAAGGTTACAACCTGAGCCTGTTTTTCCAAGTCAAAACCTGGAGCAACAATAATACTTATAAGTGGTTTAGCAAAAATAAATATAAGGATTGTTGCTACAAAAAAAATAGCCAAACAAACATTTAGTATAGCTCTTGACAGTTCAAAAGCATCTTCTTTTCCTTTATTTTCCATATGTTCCGTAAAAACAGGAATGAAAGCAACTGAAAGAGCTCCCAAAATTACAATCTGAAATATTAAATCTGGAAGTCTAAAAGCAGCCCAGAAAATATCTATCTTATCTGGAAGAAAAACATGAGCCAGCAAACGGTCTCTTATAAGGCCTAGTATTTTTGCAACCATCATGGTTGTCATGATTATTGTTGCGCCTGATAAAATTGAGGTCTGTCTAGAGTATAGTAGTGAGAAGAGATTTTTAACCATTTCAGAAACTTACAATAAAATTGTACACTGTACGCTTGCACTTTAGAAGTGCCCATGTTACCATATCGGGCATGCCGATAATCCAATCAGCTATTAAAAAAGTCAGGAAAGATAAACTTAGAACAGCCCGAAATAAAAAGAGGGAAGATAATCTAAAAGGTTTAATTAAAAAGGTCAGAACTTCAAAGTCTGAAGTAGATTTACAGGCAGCATTTTCTGCTTTGGATAAAGCAGCTAAAGTTAAATTAATTCATAGAAAAAAAGCTTCAAGATTAAAATCCAGATTATCTAAATTAACTTCCAAAAAAGCTTAGGTAATTTTAGGGTATAATTAAATTTATGCCCAAATCAAAAAGCCCAAAGTTAGTCATTAATCTTGATTTACTTAAACCCCAAAGCAATCCTGATAAGCTTCCTACTAAACTATTCCACTGGCTTCTTTCTTCCGGCAGATACATTTTTGTATTCGTTGAAGCTTTAGTTCTGATAGCTTTTGGAGCAAGATTTAAACTTGACGCAGATCTAGCGGCTAGAAAAGAGTCTATAGAACAACAGATTCCTTACATAGAAAGTCTTAAAAATTACGAGATTCTTATAAGACAAACCCAACTAAAACTTTCAACAATTAATTCATTTTACACAAACTATATTGATTATTCTCAGATTTTAAAAAAAATTGCTGAACAAATACCTTTTGGCGTAAAAATTCTAAGCATAAACTTAGATAAAAACGCTGATAAGGTCTCTGTTAAACTAAATGCTTCTGCTCTGAGAAGCGATGATCTAGCCAGCTTTGTGACTGGGTTACGCCAAGACCCCACATTCACTGAGGTAAATATTGGAACATTGGGATTTGAGAAAACTAGCTTAACATTTTCAATTACCGCACAAGTAAAACTATGAAAAATTCTAAGTCTATATATTCAAGATATTTTACATACATAAAACCCATTGGTAAATTACCTATTATTAAAAATTACGGTTCAGCAATTTTTACAATCATAATTACAATTGTATTTATAATTTTTGCAATAAAGCCAACAATTGAAACAATCCTTGTTTTACAAAAAAAACTGTCTGATTCAAACCAAGTAGTAAAAAAAATTACAGAGAAAGCTGAAAATCTATCTACAGGGAGAAAAAATTATGACGAGATGGAAAAGAATATTAAAGCTAAAATCCAATCAGCCATTCCGGATGTACCTCAACTCAGATCTATTACGGATTCTTTAGAACAAATGGCTCAAAAAAACAGTGCATCTATATCTGCATTACAAATCCAGCCTTTAGAAGTATCTCCTAGAAATGAAGGAAGCGTTGGCAGTGTTGCTGAAATAAGTTTTATATTTAACACAACAGGTGAATATACAAAGTTGATCTCTCTCTTGCAAGATTTAAAAAGTAATGATAGGTTAATTCAAATAGATAACTTATCTTTATCTGCCCTTACTGAAGGTGAAGGATTAATTATGTCAATTTCAGGAAAAGCATATTACATAAAATGACTAGTAAACAATGGTTAATCGCTACAATTCTAACTTTTATTACCATATGCGCTTGGGTGGGATTTGAGATTTTACATACAAGAACTCAGGTAGAAATCCCTAGTAAGGTTCAGGGAGTTATTGAACCTATTGATCCTGGCTTTAATACATCTAGCTTAGAGTCAAAATAGTATGAAAAATTTTTTAAATAAATTTAGAATTCCTACTCTTTTGGGACTAGCTTTTATTACATCAGGAATCGTGGCTGGAGTTTTTTTAACTCTTAGAGAGCAGAGTTTTATATCTAAAGCTTCACCAGATATAACTCCCCAGAATATAACTATTTCTAATACTTCTGATGACTCTATTACAATCTCTTGGCAAACAGATAATCCTGTACTCTCTTTTATTACATTTGGTATAGATAACCCCGAAGAGCAAACCGTACTAGACGAAAGGGATGGTAAAACTCCAGAGCCTCACTTGGTTCATTATGTAACAATTAAGAATCTTCTACCTCAAACTACTTATCAATATCAAATAGTTTATGGTAAAACAAAATCAGAAATAGCAAAATTTACAACAGCCACCCCTTTAAGCAAGCAAATAGACTTAAATCCTATTATAGGAAGTATTTTAGCTGATAATAAACCTTTGACTGAAGGCATTGCTTATTTATCCATTGTAAACGCAACCATTCAATCTTCTTTAATTAAGGATTCAGGAAATTTTATAATTCCATTATCGCAAATCAGAAAAGAAGATTTGACTGATAATTTCCCGTTATCTGAAGATACTACTGCTAAATTAACAATTGTATCTGGAAACACACAAACTAAAATATTATTCAAATTAAAAGATTCTAAGACTGGTCTACCTACCATAAATTTAGGTGAAGATTTGGATTTAACTGTTGTTGTCTCCGCCACCCCTAAACCAGAAGAAATAAATCACGGTTCTTCGAATAAATATGACCTAAATTCCGACGGGAAAGTTAATGCTGCTGACAGTTCTATAATTTTACAAAATTTTGGCAGAAATCCTAAAAACACTAAAGCAGATTTAAATGCTGATGGAATAGTTGATCAAAAAGATTTAGAACTAATTTATAAACAAATTAACCAGTGAAAATTCGGCTTGGGGAATATCCAGTAATCCCTGTTTAATTTTAAAATCTATTTCCAGAATTGATTTATATAAGTTGATTAGCCCATCTTTAGAAAAATTGGATCTCATTTTTTCATTTTTTCTTCTGATAAAATCTCCGGCATTTTTTGGGGTTACTACTAAACTTCTTAAGAGGTAGAAAACCATAGTCAGAATATATTGAGTATCGTTTGGAGAAGTTCGATTTCTTTTTTCAAGTTCTAAGTATGCTTTTTTATCTCTATTACCTAACGCATCCAGTAAAGGAAACATAGATGCTTCTTTTTCTTCCGGAAAAAAAGCCACTTCTGATGGTGGATAATCTTTAGGATCAATCTCAGAATCAAACCATAAAACGACAGTTAAATTCGGACTTGTAGAAAACTTTATTCCTTTTGGAGGATTCTCCCAAATAATCAATCTTTTCTCATCTACTAATGGTATTGTTTCTATTTGACCAAAGGGTTCTTCTGTATTTATGCTATCAAAAACTACAATATTTTCTATAGTAAAATCTTTTCTGATTTGAGACAACTTTAGTCTAGAACTATTTATTGCTAGGCCGTGCAGAAGCAGTAGCTTCATAATCTGATATTTCTCCTTTGAGTATCTTTCTAACATATCCTTGAACTGTTGAGAAGTCATCATCTTCCGAAATTAAAACATAAGCCCCTCCATAATCAGAGGGCAAAGGATGAATCAGTAGTGAAGTTTTACCATCTGGTAAATTTATATGTTTTGAATCATCAAGAGTAAAGTTGTGAGTAGCCTCCAATTTTTTTGATAATTTATAGAATTCAAAGGTGTCTTTAGCTGAAATATCCGTGTCTATGCTTTTACCTAAAGTAGATATAAGTTCAGATATTTTGCTGGGATTAAAAAGAGTTTCTGCTGATAAAACATTACTTCTTATTGCCTGCAAAACTTTTTCCTGTCTGGCTGACCTTGCAAAATCTGATCCTTCACCATTAGTTCCATGTCTACTTCTGACATAGGCCAAAGCTACTGCTCCACTCATAGTCATTTTTCCTTTTTCAAAACTAATATGCTCATATCTACAAGTAAAATACTTTACACCCTTATCTTCCTGCGCTGAATCTGTAGCAATCTTTCCATCTGGAGCAATAAATACTTTTCTCTTTCCAGGTTCTATATTAAGTGCTTTAGCCTCATCAGCAGAAAAATCTCTCTCCTCTTCCTTAAAATCACAAAGATCATTTTCTTTTCCCTGAATTGGATAAAGATAATCATCAAATGACTTGGCCACATCGACCTCAATTCCCCCCAAAGCATCTACAGCCTGAACAAATCCTCTAAAATCTATTCTCAAACTATAATTTATCGGTATACCTAATATGTTGCCCATGACAGTTTTTGCCATATTAAGTCCATTATTTTGAGAGAGACCAAGTTGATAAACTGCATTAGCTTTTGTCCTGAGAGAAGGAAGCCATAAATCTCTGGGGATTGAAAATAAATAAAGTTGATTTGTTTTTAAATTATAGGAAGTAACCATAATAGTATCTGTTAAGCTAGCGCCATCATGAGCTCCACCTGCAATTCCTAGAAATAAAATATTTACTCTGTTATCAGAAGATTTTAAACCATTTCCTAGAAAGGGTAGATTAACAACAGTAGTAGAACCTGAAAGCGAACTTAGAAAAATTGCCAGAGCAATAAAGATGCCTATTATCAAACAAAAAGGAATTAGTTTTCTAAAAGCACTTTTCACTTTTCTAACTTTCCCCAACCTAAGTGGCTTCACCGGCACACTCCTTCAAGATTTTAATGAATTCGTCGGCATCCAAGGAAGCACCTCCAATTAACACACCATTTATATCTGCTTGTCTTATAAATGAAACAATATTACCTGAATTAACACTCCCACCATATAATATTTCCAGTTCAGGATATTTTTGTTTTAAGCTTTTAGCTACTTCATTGGCATTTTCAGGAGTATCAGGATTACCCGTACCTATAGCAAATACTGGTTCATAGGCCACTAATTTCACATCAGCAGGAACAGAAGTATTTTCATCTTGGACGCAAACCAAAGGAACTATATTATTATCCAAAGCTTGTTTAACCTTATTTGCCACCATTTCATCAGTTTCAGAAAAATTCTTTCTTCTTTCTGAATGACCAAGAATAGATAACTCCACTACTTCTTTTAAAATTCTGGCTGCTTCTTCACCAGTATATGTTCCTTCAGGAAAAGGAGATAAGTCTTGTGACCCAACCATCAGATTAAAATTATTAACAGTAATTATTTTTTTTACTTCTGAAAGAGCGCTGAAAGTTGGACAAACAACAGCCTGCAGATTTTCACTTTTAGGAATTTTGGGACCAACTATCGATACCCAATCAAGTGCCTCAGCTATAGTCTTGTTACTTTTCCAATTAGCTATTATCCAGATTTTTTTCGCCAAACCAGCCATACTTTTGTAAGTTTATCATGAAATCCGCTGAGACTTCTACGCCTTCTTGTTCCAAAAGTACTTTTTGCAAAGACTTTGGGTGATCTAAACATTTTGTTGAAATGAATCCATGTCTGTTAACTACCCGGTGCCAAGGGACATCATCCATATTAAAATGTAACACTCCACCGACTAATCTAGCTCCTCTTGGAACACCAGCCATAACTGCTATAGTTCCATAGTTAGTTACTCTACCTTCTGGAATTTTTTTAACAATTGATAAAACCCGATCCTTGAAATTCACTGAAGAAGTTTTAATAAGTCTGCCTTAGCAGTTACACCAATTTTTCTCCCTACCTCAGCATCATCTTTCATAATTATATATGTAGGAATACTCATTACGGAATATTTAGAAGCCAATTCCTGATTCTCATCAACATTAATTTTTTCAACCAAGATTTTGTCTCCAAGCTCTTTCTCAAGCTCTTCAATAATAGGGTTCATTATTCTGCAGGGTCCACACCAAGGAGCCCAAAAATCTAAAAGTTTCACTGCCATAGGAAGAAGATAATACCACTAAATTTTTCTTCTAGGAAGGGGGTAATTCAGAAACTGGGCGATCAAAAACTACAAGAGTTATTAATTCTTCCTGATCAGGTTCTAATCCCGGATAATATCCGAACGGAAAGCTGATTCTATCTACATATTCTCTATTTGGCACATTCATAAACTGATGGCTACTTCTGCCAAGAAGCTGGCGAGACAAACCTCTGCTTAATCTTAATGCAGTTTCATAGTCTGCTCCACTTTCTTGCTCGTGAGGAATAAGAGACATCATAACAGTAGTTGAGAAAATCTCTCCCCAGCAAGCATCTGTCACACGAGTAAATGCGACACCGTGAGTATTTCTTAATCTATATAATTGACGTATAAAGTCAGCGAAAGGTTCTGATGATTCTATATCAGTCAGATCATAAGGTAAAACTGAAGCAACTTCCTGTATTGCTGGACAATCAGCTGAATTCACTATAAATCTTCGTCCTTCTAGCTGATCTACACTCATATCATGTGAATTTTACTTTTCTTATAGGTTCTTTGTCAACTCTATGGGTAAGTGTTAATATATCCTGCATGCCGAATCTCCTTAGAAAATTGTAATTGATATATTGTTTGGAGAATGCAGCTTTGTTAGAATACTATAGTGCCAAATCAAATCACCCATCCTTGGACTTCAGAAGAAATTATCTTCCTAGAAAAAAACATTCATAAACTTACTTATAAGGAAATGTCGAAACTGATTAGCCGTTCACCTGCATCTATACAATCTAAAATAAGATATCTTCCCTTCCAACAAAAGATTAAAAAACACCCAGTTAATTCCGACTTCTTTAAAAAATGGTCACCAGAAATGACATATATTCTTGGGTTTATTGGAGCTGATGGCAATATATGTCACAGCGGTAGGGCTCATACATTGCACATAGCTTGTGATGATAAAGATGTAATAGAAAAAATTAAACAGATCATGAAATATGAAGGACCAATACATCTAAAACCACGACCTAATGGAAAAATTTCTTATAGCTTACGTATTTGTGATCCAATTATTTTTAACGATTTAAATAAATTAGGAGTAACTGAACGAAAGAGTTTAACTTTTACACCTCCGAAAATATCTCTACAATTGACTAAACATTTTCTAAGAGGTTATTTTGATGGCGATGGAACCGTATATTTGTGTAACTTGAAGTATCCTAGTAAGTTACGGGTAAAAATTTATACTGCAAGTTTAAATATGGGCAAGTATCTACACCAAACCCTTAAAAAGGCATTGGGCGACCTATACAAAGGTAGTATACTGACCTACATGGCTCACCAAAAAACTCCCTATTATGTAACCCATATGGGACATCATGCAGCAGTAAAATTATTCGATTATATGTATACAGATGCAACAATTTATCTGGATCGGAAACATCAAAAATTCTTGGAAGGAATGAAGTATGACGCTTGATTTATCATCTCTTAATAGAGAGCAGCTTGCAGCCGTGGAAGCGACTGAAGGTCCATGTCTTATACTAGCAGGTGCCGGTTCAGGTAAAACCCGTGCACTCACTTACCGAGTGGCCTACTTGATCTCTGAAAAAAAGATATCTCCAGAGAATATATTGGTTATGACTTTTACAAACCGCGCCGCAGCTGAAATGGTTGAAAGAATAAAACAATTAACCGATAACTCAGCTTCCCAACCTGTGATGGGAACATTTCATAGCTTTTGCGCCAGACTTTTAAGGAAAGAGGGTGCAGCACTTGGATTACCTCCAGGATTTGCTATTTATGATGAATCAGATGCGCTAGATTGCGTAAAACAGGCCATGGCAAATTTAGCTATTCCTACTCTAAAAACTTCCCCTCACGGAGTCCGCTCTACAATTTCTGGCGCCAAAAATGAATTAATTTCATCCTTAGAATATCCTCAATATGCCAGAGGCTTTTATCAGGAAACAGTAGCAAAGATTTATTTGGAATACCAAAAAATCTTGGAAAAAAATCATGCTTTGGACTTTGATGATTTACTTTTATACGTTATTAAATTATTTCAAAAAGATACAACAATCTTAACTAAATATCAGATACAGTTTAGATACATTTTAATTGATGAGTATCAGGATACTAATCCTGCGCAATATCTTATATCTCAATACTTAGCCAAAAGAAATAAAAATATATGCGTTGTTGGGGATGCCTCTCAAAGTATTTATTCGTTCAGAGGTGCAGATTTTAGAAACATTGTTAATTTTCAAAAAGATTATCCCGGAACAAAAGTCTTCAACCTTGAACAAAATTACCGTTCTACTCAAAATATTTTAGATGCAGCTCATTCCATTATTTCTAAGAATAAATCTCATCCAATTTTAAAACTTTGGACTGAAAAAAGTAGCGGAGAAAAATTAGAAATTGTAGAAGCAAGAAGTGAAGTGGATGAAGCATTATTTTTATTAAACGTCATTACAAGCGAGACAAAGCAATCCATTCCATTAACAGATTTTGCAATTCTTTATAGAACTAATGCTCAATCGAGATCTTTAGAGGAACAATTTTTAAAAGCAGGGATTCCGTATAAATTAGTAGGGGGAGTTTCTTTTTATCAAAGAAAAGAAATTAAGGATGTACTCTCATATCTTAGACTTCTCCAAAATCCTAATGATTCTGTTTCCTTAAAAAGAGCAGAAAAAATTGGTAAAGGGAGGCTTGCAAAATTTATGGAGATTTTAACTGAAACATCTGTCAATTTTGATAAATATAATAGTTTAGATTTTATGGATTTAATCCTTTCTAAAACCGGTTATTTGGCTTACCTTGATGATGGCACAGAAGAAGGCAAGATGAGAGTGGAAAATGTTAAAGAATTACGCTCTGTAGCTGAAGAGTTTCCTACTTTGACAGACTTTTTAGAAAATGTGGCTTTGGTGGAGGCGGGTGATAATCCAAGAAAAAAGAATAAAGATGGGGTAACTTTAATGACTCTTCATAATGCAAAAGGATTAGAATTCCCAACTGTTTTTATGGTCGGAATGGAGGAAGGATTATTCCCTCATTCCAGATCCATGCTTGATGTTAATGAGTTGGAAGAAGAAAGAAGACTCTGTTATGTAGGAATTACAAGAGCTAAAAAAAAGCTTTATTTAACTTATGCAAGAGCTCGATTATTTTTCGGTACCAGATCTAATAATTTAGTTTCTAGATTTTTATCTGACATCCCGAAAGATTTAATTTCTTCCAATACTAACTTTAAAGACAGAGATCAATTTCTAGAAGACGTCAGTACTGATAACGACGACTGGTTAAACACTTAAATATAAGAACCTGCTAATCGCAGAACCTTGAAATTTTGAAGAAACAAAATTATGGAACGGTATCTTGGAATTATTCTAATTATTTGTGTCACTTTTTTTGCTAAATATTTTTGGCAAACTCCCGCAGTCTTTGGTAATTCAACTTCCCCATCAGAAATCTTACCAGTTAATCAGCCTGTTAAAACTGAGTCTTCTTTTACAGAAAAGCTAGAGGAGGAAACAGAAACTATAAATAAGAAAACAATTTATGAAGACGATCCAGAAACAGAAGCTGGTGAAGAAAAAGTTATAGAGGAAGGCGAAGATGGTAAAAAAACTAGGATTTTTAAAATAATATATTCTAGGGATGGAGAAGAATATGACCGGGAAATTGTTTCAACAGAAACTATTCCAGCAAAAGACAAAAAAATTTCAAGAGGAACTAAAATTGTTTGGAAAACTCTTCAAACTAATGATGGAGAAATTAAATATTGGAAAAAAATGAGAGTTTATGCAACTCATTATGATCAGCATTGCAACGGATGTGATGAGTGGACAGCAATTGGAATGAGAGCTGGAAAAGGAGTAATAGCAGTTGATCCAAAAGTTATAAAAATGAGATCTAAAGTTTATATTCCTGGATATGGAATGGCAGTTGCAGGCGATACAGGTGGGGCAATAAAAGGAAATATTATTGACCTAGGATTTGATGATGCCAAAACTGCTGGATGGTATGCCCACTTCATAGATATATACCTTCTTTAACAAGGTCCTTTATTACAATCAGGAATACTTATCACTTGATCTTCTTCAATGTTTTTTATATCCGGCGATGATACAAGAAAGTTTAAAACTCCTTCATTTACTTCGAGAGCTACAGCAGGAGTATATTTAAATTTGGTCGCCGAAGACACATTGTAGAAGGACAATTCATTTAATAATTTATCTTGTGCCTCAGCAATTGCCTGCTCATCACCTCCTGAAATATTTAAACTCACAATAACCCTGATTACACCTTCGCTTTTTACCTTAGCAGTAAGTGAATCATACTTTGAAGTATTTATATCAAATGGCGCTGGAGAAGGAGAAGGAGTAGGTTGTGATGATATAGACTGTTGTGTAATTCCTAAGAAGATTCTTTTCCATAAAGGTTGACTCAATTGCCAACCACCATAACATTTAGTCGGATATATCATTATACAAAAAGTATCTTTTTGGTAATAAGGAATTGGGATAAACATTACGGCTGTGAACACTAAAACAATGATAATTAAAATAACTACAGAGAATCCTTTTTGCATTAGTTCTTAATACATTTTCCACCTGCATCAGGGTATTCTCCATCCAGTTGACAGCTATACCCAGAAGGACATTGAATACCAGCTATCCCTCCGCAAAATTGTTCTTCTATAGATTGATCTGTAAATTTAAATGTTGAAAGAATTTTATCTCCATCTTCTCCAATTATTCTAAACAAATACATCTTGCTACTATTAGAAACATAGATAAATTTTGGCTTACCTGGTTGATAATCAATTACTCCACTTCTTCCCATTTGTCCGGAAACAGTAGCTTCATCTTTTGGAGCTAGGGTAATTTTACCCATAGAAGTATAATCTCCCCAAACAAACGGGTAATACCAGTAGTCCTTGTACCAAACATCGATACTTTTATCATTCGGATTATCAAAAACCCAAACAGTAAAAGGATTAGTTCCGTATGAATTATCTTTCGCTAAAACTACTGCAGCTCCTAAAAACTTTCCTGGTTCATATGTCACATAATCTTTAAAATTTTTCCTAAAATCTGAAACAGCTTTAACAGTTTGACCTACAACCCTAAGGTTATATAATTCTTCAGAGTCTTCTTTGGCAGTTAAATCTTTTGAATAGCTAAACTCAAAATCTAATTGGCTGTTGGTGTAAATCTTAGTACTGCTTATAGCAATCTTAATCGGATTAGCACTTTGCAAATAATTTTGATTTCTGGATAAATAAAAGTAAGCTCCTGTTACAACGACCGCAACAACAGTTATCAGGGCAAGAATTTGGACAGATCCTTTTTGCATATACTAATCATAAATTACTACTTGCCAAAATACAATTTATTCTGTTATTATCGCCCAATGCCAAGAAAAGCAACTAGATTAATTTCTAAAACCCCAACTGTTATCCCAGGTGGAAAATTGAATAATGTTTTAAACAATCTTTCAGGCAATTTAATGAATCTTAAATCTTCAAAGAAACTATATTTAGGACTTATAATTTCAGGCGTTTTACTGTTAGCAATTTATAAGAAGAATTGGTTTGTCGCTGCTACTGTTAATGGTAGTCCTATCAGCAATTTAGAACTACAAACAAAACTTAACGCTCAATTTAAAACTCAAATATTAACTCAGATGATAAATGAAAAAATAATCATGGATGAGGCGAGAAAAGGAAGTGCTATCCCGACCGAAGAGGAAGTTAATCAAAAAATAAAAGAATTAGAAACACAAGTTGGAGGAGCGGAAACCTTAGATATGCTTCTTTCTCAACAAGGACAATCAAGATCCTCTCTTAAAGATCAAGTCAGAGTTCAGTTAGCTATTTCCAAGCTTTACATAAATGAGGCGACAGTTTCAGCAGAAGAAGTTACAAGCTTCATTGCAACTAATAAAGATCAGCTGAAGGCCACTGATTCAGCAGCACAAGAAATAGAAGCAACAGATGCACTGAAACAACAAAAACTTTCAGAAATATTTACACAAAAATTTCAGGATCTCCGCAGCAAAGCCAAAATCCAGATTTTCTAATCCATTTCTAGTACAATTACTAAATGGATTTACGGCCAATCACTGAAAAACAGAAATCAGAATATAACAATCTAGTTACTCATGTAATCCAATCCTGGGAATGGGGAGATGCAAGAAAAACATTGGGTGTTCAAGCTTTAAGATATGGGCTTTTTGAAACAGGAAAATTAGTTAAAGCATTCCAACTAACTTTACACAAAATTCCTTTCACTACTAAATTTGTGGGTTACTTACCAAAAGGACCTTTCCCTGACAAAAACCTTGCTCAGGCTTTAAAAAAAATTGGTAAAGAAAATAATTGCGCATTCATAAAATTGGAACCCGATGTACAGGTTACAGGCAACAGACAACAGGTTACAGATGAATTCAGAAAATCCCCTAAACCACTTTTTACTAAATACAATTTTGTTTTGGATATTACTAAATCTGAGGAGGAACTTTTAAAAAATATGCATTCCAAAACAAGATACAACATCAAAGTTGCCCAAAAACATGGAGTCAAAATAATAGAATCAACTGATGACAAAGATTTTGAAACTTATCTTAAATTATATTTTGAGACAACTAAAAGACAAGAATATCATGGACACAACAAGGAGTATCATCATAAAATCTGGAAAACACTTAAAGATGCAGGAATGGCAAAGTTATTGATTGCATATTTTAAGGGAGAACCTCTTACTGCCTGGATGCTACTTAATTTTAAAGACACTCTATATTACCCTTACGGAGGTTCTTCAAAAGTTCATCCAGAAGTTATGGCGAATAACCTAATCGCCTGGGAGGCAATAAAGCTTGGCAAAAAATTAAAGCTTAAAAAATTTGATATGTGGGGAGCTTTGGGGCCAAATGCTAATTCAAAAGATCCCTGGTACGGTTTCCATAAATTTAAAATGGGTTATGGGGGAAATTTAGTTGAATATATAGGAACTTATGATTATGTCTTAGACTGGCCACTATATATATTCTTTACTATAATTGATAAATTCACTCCTCTTAAAGTTTTTCTGCTCAAGGTTTTAGGAAAATAATAATATGGATCTTACATTAATAATTTCTTTTGGTGTTCTACTTGGTTGTTTAATATCTTTATCCTGGTTTGCCGGAACTGATGCTCCTTATGTCCCAACTAAAATGGAGGCCATTAGAAAAATATTAAGACTTGCTGGAGTTAAAAAAGGAAAAAAGTTTTATGAGTTGGGATCTGGTGATGGAAGAGTTGTGGTAGCTGCTGCAAAACTTGGCGCTACTTCTCGTGGCATAGAACAATCCTTGCTCAGAGTTTTATACTCAAAATATAAAGCTACAAATCTAAAAAGGGCAAAATTTATTCATGCTAATATCTTCCAAAAGGATTATTCGGATGCCGACATCATTTATATTTATCTTTTAATGAAAGGGGTTGTTAAGCTAGAAACTAAACTTAAAAAGGAATTAAAAAAAGGAAGTATTGTTATAACTCAAACTTATCATTTTAAAAATTGGAAACCTTTTAGAAAAATCGATCTCTCTGAAGCGATAGATTTTTCAAAAGACATAAATGGTGCCGGAGTTTTTTGGCTGTACAAAAGATAGTTTAAGATTTTTCTCTTGCTTCTTTTAATGCCTTGGTCCACCATAATAATTGTTCAACTACTGTAGCAAGTCTTTTATTATAGTGATCTTTAAGTAGGTTCCCTTTTTCATCAATTGAATCTAAAACATGGCTAATATGAACAGCCTCTCTCATGGGTGCCATTTGTAACTCTATAGTAGATAAACGCAATTGCTCAACTCCTCTAATCCCTGCTGCTGCCCCAGGTGCATAACTTACAAATGCCACAGGTTTTTTAACCCATTCATTGTATACCCAATCAAGAGCATTTTTGAGTACTGCTGCTGGACCATGGTTATATTCTGAATTAATAATGATAAACCCATCCATCTCGCCAATTTTTTTAGCCCATTTTTTGGCAACTTTATTGGTATATCCTTTTTCTAAACTATCAGGAGAGTTATCTTCAGAATAAAATGGTAGTGGGTAATCACGTAAGTCAAGCAGTTGAAATTCTGCTTCCTTAATTTTAACCAGTTGTGACATTAACCACTTTGCTACTCTTTCTCCTCTTCTTATCTTTCTGACACTACCTAGAATCACTCCAACTCGAAGAGAAGCTCCGCTTATTTTCATAATCGCATTATACTGCTATCAACTCTTTTTTAGAATTGGTAATCTGTTTTAATCCCTTTTTCCCCAACACAAATAAATCCTCTATTCTTACTCCACCAAAACCTTCTAGGTAAATTCCAGGTTCTATAGAAAAAACCATTCCCTCCTTTAATATATCCTTACTCTTAGGTGAAAGATGAGGACCTTCATGAACCTCAAGCCCTATGCCATGACCTAATGAATGAGGAATACTTGGATAACCCTTTGAGATAATATAATCTCTTGCTGTTTTATCTACATCAGCTGCCTTTATTGACTTTTTATTTTTAAGAGCTTTTTCCAAAAATTCTACTGCTTTCTTTTGAGATTCTAGAACAATGTTATATATATATTTTTGTTTTTCAGATGGATTACCAAAGAATACAGTACGCGTCATATCAGAACAATAATTCTCAAAAAGAACTCCAAAGTCCATTACAATAAACTGATTCATTTCTAATTTTGTTTTTCCTGATAGATGATGTGGGGCAGATGCATTAGTACCAAAAGCCACAATAGTTCTAAAAGATACATCTAAATCTTCCTTTTTAATAAGGCTTTCTATTTCAAAAACTAATTGTTTTTCCGACATCCCCAGTTTAATTTTTTTAAAGACTTTTTCAAAAACTTTATCACCAACTTTACAAGCTTTGGAAATAAGTTCTATTTCATGCTTATTCTTAATAACTCTATCAACCTTCAGTTCAAAGTTTTTAAGATTTTTAAATGCTTTGTTTAATCTTTTATATTCATATACTCTTAGATCATGTTCCTCAATACCAATAGAGGCCGTCTCCCTCTTTAAAATATTTTGGAGAATTTTTTCAGGAGGATCTCTCCTGCTTATTTCTATTACTTCAAAATTAAGAATTTTTCCTTTTAAGGCTTTTGAATAAATTGAATGAGTAAGAATATAATTCCCACCCGAAGTTATAAAAACATAACCATCTCTTTCTTCTTTGAAGAAATTAGAATAGCCGGTTAAATAGGTAAT
>Ga0209541_10002953_pt1 | contig 31707 bp, 35 predicted proteins | sample RifCSPlowO2_01_FD_184027 | JGI IMG/M metagenome (GOLD analysis project Ga0209541, IMG submission 184027) | Groundwater microbial communities from Rifle, Colorado - Rifle CSP2_plank lowO2_0.1 (SPAdes) (version 2) | ecosystem: Environmental > Aquatic > Deep subsurface > Groundwater | place... | reverse complement strand
TTCCTTGGGAAGATTTCCAAGTTTTGTCTGGATAAGTTTTTTGAGCAGGAACTCTTTAAACATAGTAATTGTCAGTATAAGACCTTTTCGATTTGTTGCCTACTCTCCTTTTTCCCCTATGCTGAGGAGACAAGCCCTATGCGACACGTTCTCCCAAAAACATTCTTCAACAGACCGACGATTGCGGTCGCCCGAGACCTTCTCGGCAAATTTTTGGTGCACAAAATCGGCATACGCACCATTGAGGGAATGATCACTGAAGTCGAAGCATATGTCGGGCCGTGGGACAAAGCCTCTCACGCCTCCCGCGGAAGAACCGAGCGTACCAAAGTGATGTTCGGCCACCCGGGGCACTGGTACATCTATCTCGTCTATGGGATGCACCATTGCCTCAATATCGTCACGGAAAAAGAAGGTTACCCCGCCGCGATACTTATCCGATCAATTGAAGGTGTCTCGGGGCCAGGCCGCGTTTCCAAACACTTCAAAATCGAAAAGCGGCTAAACAAAAAACCGGCATCACAGACGGGCGGTCTTTGGATCGAAGACCGCGGAATATGCATCACAAAACTCATGCATGGAAAACGCATCGGTGTTGATTATGCGGGAAAATGGAAAGATAAACTCTGGAGGTGGAGAGCGGTTGTATGGGAAGCAAAACTAAAAAAGAACGCGTCGGGGAAAGGAGCTACGCGACGTTCAGTCTTGCTTTGATCTTCTTCACCACATCTTCGATGCTCCAGTCAGACTTCACGAGGAAATCATAAGAGCCTGCATCCGTTGCCTGTGCGATCTTTTCCGGATCACTAATATTCGTGAGAAGGATCACCCCGACGTCTTTCCCCCAGGTTTGATCTTGGCGAAGCTTCCCAAGCATCGTGAGTCCGTCCATGACCGGCATCATGAGGTCGAGGAGAATGATATCGGGGTGTTGTTCGAGTGCAATCTCTAGGCCCTCCAGCCCATTCTTGGCCTGGTAAACAGTAAACCCTTCGAAAACGAGGATGTCCGCCATTGCGGTCCGAAGCGGGGCTTCGTCTTCAACGATCAATACTTTTTTGTTGAGACTTTCTGTCATAGAAAATGCGATTACTCCTCCTTTTCGAGCGTGGCCTCGATGTCACTAATAATCTGTGTCATATCATAATCGGATTTGGTGTAAAAATTTGAAACACCTAGTTCAAGATATGAACGAATGCTCGGCGCCGAGGCGGTATTTGAAACGACAAAAATAGGGATGCTCTTCCACTCGGGATGATTTTTTACCTTCACAACAAAGTCAATGCCGTTTTCCGTTCCAAGAAGATAGTGATCAAGCCAGATTACGTCTATGTGTTTCGTATGTTCAAGCTTCTTGATGCCGCCTTCCACCGTTGCGGCTGTGACCACGGCAAACCCGTTCTTGACAAGCGCGTCAGAAAGCGCCCGTGTGAGCGGCTGGTCGTCCTCAAGTATCAGTATCGTATGTTTTTGCTTTTCAGCCATATGATTATTCTAACATCTTTCTTGTTTATGCAAAAGTCTGTCTGTCCCTTATACGAGACCTCTTGTTCCTGTCTTTTTTACCATGCCGGAAAGAGGAAGAAGGACGTGGAATGTCGTGCCATGGTTTTCTTCCGACTCAAAAGAGATCTGCCCGCCTGCAAATTCAACGATCGCCTTCACGATGTACATACCCAGACCCGTTCCCTCGGTGTCTTTTTGACGGACATTGTCGGCGCGAAAAAGTTTCTGGAAGATCTTTCCGTGCTGGCTTTTGGGAATACCGTAGCCGTTATCGGTAACGCGGATGTGAAGGGCGTTCCCTTTTATGCCGATTTCGACGGCGATCGCCCCTCCCGATTGCGTATATTTGACCGAGTTGGAAAGTAGGTTTTGAAAAACGATCCGAACGAGTTTTGGGTCTGCAAGGTAGGTTGCCGGCGCCTTGGCAAACACCCGCTCGACCGTTTGCTTCTTTTCGATCAGTTGCGGATTGAGCTCGGTCAGCACGCTCTCACAAATCTGGATCGGGCTCACTTCTTCAGGCTCGATGGCAAATGTACCAAGATCCAGGCGGGATACGTTGAGAAGGGCGTTGACCAGATCAACCATGCGAAGATTGCCGGCGTAGATCTCTTTCACGTATTGCCGTTGTTTCTCGTTGAGCTCCCCGACATATTTTGAGAGGAGCATTTCGGAGTACCAACGGATCGCCGAAAGTGGGGTGCGCAACTGGTGTGAGGCAAGCGAAACAAACTCGGTCTTCGCGCGGTCGATCTCCTTGCGCAACGAAATGTCCTGACAGATCGACACGTAAAAAAGCGTCTGCTCCCCCTCTGTGATCGGAAAGATGGAGAGCTCCGCCAAATAGGTGGTGTTGTCCTTGCGTTTGTTTACGATGTCCTCGGTGCGAAACGTGAGCTTCGCGGTAAGCTTTTCCCACATCGCAATAAAAATTTCCGGCTTCGTCTCAATACTCTTCAGGAGACGTGAATTTCTTCCTAGCGCCTCCTCATTGCTGTAACCGTTCAAAACTGTCCAGGCAGGATTGACGTAAATAATGGTGCCATCCGGTCTCGTAATAGAAACTGCTTCCGTGGAAGAATCCACTGCTTTCTGAAATTTACGCACATTCTGAACCTCCTCTTCGATGATATTTTTTGCGCTCTCCAGCTCGTTGGTGCGCGCCTCAAGCACCTCCTGCACACGTTTCACGTTTGAAACGTCTTCGGTGATCCCGGAAAGTTTAAGCGGCTTCCCCGAAGGGTCACGCAGCGCCTTTCCTCTGTCTAAAACCCAGAGATATTCCCCATTCGCACGACGCAAACGATATTCGATCGAATATTCCGGCGTACGACGGTCAAGATAATACTCCATCTCGCGCTTCACCCCGGGAGCGTCTTCCGGATGAATACTGTCGTACCAGAAGTTTATCTTATCTATTTTGTCGTGATCAGGATAACCGAGCATTGTCATTATGCGGGCAGAAAAAAATGCCTCGCCTGTCTCCAGGTCATACTCCCAAAATCCTAAACCGGATCCTTCCAGTGCGTTGACGTAACGTTCTTTTCCGCTTGCTGTCGCCACGATCGCTTCCTCACCTTTTTTGGCGAAGTGAATATATGCGGGTAGCGTTGAAAAGATCATGGTCATCACAACGACCGCATCGAGGAGCGCGAGGGAAACCATTGATACGATGGTCCAATCGGCGAAAGCTGTCTGCGGGAGCCAATATGCGAGCCAAGTCACCCCACCGCTTCCTAAAAGGAGTACCAAAGGTGCAAAAAAAAGCAGGAGTTTTCCCCCACGAGGACTTCCGCCTTCCTTTAAGATCCGCTTCCCTACCTGTAGAGGTTCTTGTTCCATAAATGCACCGATGTGCCGTGTTTCATTCTACCATAGTTTCTCGTGTAAACGCACAAATCTGTACACATTAGCCAAGATTTCTGAACGAGCAAAAAGTCCCCTCTCGAGTAGAAAACACTCATGTTTTGTCATGTACGCGGTACATCCGGTCAAGGAATACTTTTTCCGACCAAAAGCTTGCGTAAATATGGAATCATTGTAGTTTGGGTTGAGAGCAGTACATTCCCAATTTTTCAGCAAAGGAGCGTCCCTCGTGACAAAAGACCCAGCACGCACAGACGGAACAATAACCCCGAGCAAACGGGTGTTTGTGTTGGATACCAATGTGCTCATGCACGACCCGACGTCCCTGTTCCGCTTTGAAGAGCACGACATCTGTCTTCCCATTACTGTGATCGAAGAGATCGATAACAACAAAAAAGGGACGAGCGAGGTCGCTCGGAATTCACGGCAGGCGGCGCGTTTCATCAATCAGGTCATCTCCGGTCCGTCGACCGATCATGCTCATGGGAAAGGCATCGTTGCATATCCTCTTGTACGAGTCGACAAAAAGGCACGCGGGAATTTACTCATTCAAACCGAACAGGCAAAATTGGGGAATATGCCGCTTGGATTTGACCCGGAAAAAGCGGATAACCACATTCTCGAGACCACGCTCTACTTCCAGCAAATACGCGGGGACGCTGAAGTAATCCTCGTGACGAAGGACACGATGATGTCCGTGAAAGCAAAGTTGTACGGCGTCATAACCCAAGATTATGAGAACGACAAAGTGCTCGATGACACCGACCTCCTCCCCAGCGGCATCCGCAAACTCCCAAAGAATTTCTGGGAAAAGATCGGGGATCCTGATGTGACGCATTCTCCCGGGGGCGCACTGTACACCATCGAGACGTCATCTCTTCCGAAGTCGCTCCGTACTGCATACGTGAACGAACTGGTATGTCTGGAAAGCGGTGCAAAACCTTTCCGTGCACGAGTCACTCTGCATGATGAGAAAGTGCTAACACTTCGCACTGCGCAAGGCCACGACTCCGAGAGAACATCTGTCTTCGGGATACGCGCACGCAATCCCGAACAATCGTTCGCGCTGGAGCTTTTGCTTGACCCGGAGATCGACTTCGTGACACTCCTCGGAGTTGCGGGAACGGGAAAGACTCTCCTTACTCTTGCCGCCGGACTCCAGCAGGTTATGGAATCCCCGCGACGTTATTCGGAGATCATATTCACCCGTGCGACAGTTCCAATGGGTCAAGATATCGGATTTCTCCCGGGTACCGAGGAAGAAAAAATGAATCCGTGGATGGGTGCGCTCGATGACAACCTTGAGGTACTCCAAGGAGATCCGGAGGACAGTGGTCCCGACAAAGGACATGTGAGCGGGAAGAGTGAATTCCGAACACAGATGAATCGCTACATCAAGGTCAAGTCGATGAACTTCATGAGGGGAAGGACGTTCCTTCACAAGTTTCTCGTGATTGACGAGGCGCAGAACCTGACGCCGAAACAGATGAAGGCAATCATCACGCGTGCCGGCCCCGGAACGAAAGTCGCTTGCTTGGGCAATGTCGGACAGATCGACACACCGTACCTCACAGAAGGTAGCTCCGGTTTAAGCTACGCAGTCGAACATTTTCGCAACGGCGATCCAGAACTCCGTTTTGGTTGGCCACACTACGGGCACGTCATTCTTTCGGAGACAGTGCGTTCGCGTCTCGCGAGCCAGGCGGAAAAAGTACTTTAGCGAAACAAATGCCCCGCATCGCGGGGCCTTTTCTTGTATATTTTTACAGTGAAACAACCTCCTCCCACGGGAGGCCAGGCTTTCCAAAATGTCCGTAGGCGGCAGTTTGACGGTAAAGCGGACGACGAAGACCGAGTTTTTGGATGATCGCTTTCGGACGAAAATCAAAATGCTTGCGAACAAAATCGCTGAGATCTTTTCCGTTCTCGTCAACAGCAGAAACCATGAGCGGTTCAGCATGTCCTATCGCATAGGCCACTGAAACTAACGCTTCTTTTGCATAAGCATTTGCGACAATATTTTTTGCAGCATAGCGTGCCATGTATGCGGCCGAACGATCAACTTTTGTTGCGTCCTTCCCCGAGAACGCTCCTCCGCCATGCGGCCAAAGCCCTCCATAGGTGTCCACCATGAGTTTGCGCCCCGTGAGTCCTGTGTCAGCTTCAAATCCTCCTTGCACGAAACGACCGGTCGGATTCACGAGAACTTCGACGTTTTTCAGATCGCCAATAACAGAGCGAATGAGCTCCTCGATGATCGCTTCACGGAGATCCGAATGGTTCACATCATCGCTATGCTGTGTGGAAACAAGCACAGTACGGACGTGGCCGTCGTCGATCGTCACCTGCGCCTTTCCATCAGGACGCAACCATTTCAATACACCCTTTTTACGCAAGTCTTCAAGCCCCTTTGTTAATCGGTGCACCAGCGTAATCCCTTTTGGCAGGTATTCCGGCGTTTCATTCGTCGCGTAGCCGTACATAATCCCCTGGTCTCCAGCACCGTCCCGATTGACACCCAGCGCGATATCCGGCGACTGTTGTACGATCCGCTCGATGATCTCCAGTTCTTCATCGTAACCGATATCGTGATACACACCACGAGCGATCTCACTCGCATTGATCTTCGCATCACTCGTGATCTCTCCGCCGACCACGAGGAGGCCGTGTGCACCGAAACTTTCTACTGCGACGCGGCTTTTCGGATCCTGCGTAAGGCATGCATCCAAAATAGCATCGGAGATCTGGTCGCACACCTTATCGGGGTGTCCTGACGTTACACTCTCGACCGTATAAACATTTTGAGTATGTTGCATAAATGGTGTGGTTAATAAGCCGCGAATAAAAACCGAAACGCCTCCCGTATAAAGGGAAGCGTTTCGGTTGTTTTCCTCCAACCATAATTATCTTCCCCTTTAAGGGTTTGGATTTGGCACCACTTCTTCTCTAATCAACGTCTTAAGATTCTCCAAAACATTAAGACTTGTTGAAAACGGTTGCCGGCGGGATCATAGGGCCAATTCCCTCCTCCGCACTCTCGATAAACGCACTATTTGGTTGTATGACAATTATAACACGTCAAAGACTAAAATGTCGCAAGAGGACAATCGGTGGATAAGCGCCACACCTTATTTAACGGTTGTGTCACACGATGTCGGGACATCAAAAAACCCCTTAACAAAGGGGTTCTCTCGAGATGCAGTGTACCAATTAGCGTACAATCTCGATCGGATCGTTCCGTGGAATGCTCTGCTCTGTTGTCGTTGCCAGCACGTGTACACGACCGTTCGCGTCTTGAAAATACATATATCCCGTCGAAGATGCCACCATGGTCGCCAACGGAGACGGATCCGTGGGAAGTCTTTCAAGATACGTCGGGACAAGACAACCCAAGTCCCCCGATTCAGAAGGAGTCGAAGTGGCATTTTGCATCGTGATCATCGTGGTTGTAGCGGGTATGAACGGGCAAGTAACACCATTGGCGTGATTAACGCCGGCAAAATATCCCTTGTTATCGGCAATGCGCTGACCGATAGCGTTGAGAATTGAATTTACATTACTCATACGCTGTGCGTCACGGCCCTGCGCAAATTGTCTCGTGGGGTTGATCGCAACGAGCACAACACCGGCGAGCACCGCAATAAGCCCAATCACGATAAGGATCTCGATGAGCGTGAAACCACCTTGCCGTCGAACCGGTTTTTTCTTTTTTCCTAAAATATTCATGGTTGACAAAACCCAGGATCGTTTCCCCTCCCGAATCTTTCTCGTCTAAAAGTGTAGCGCGCGGAGGAGAAACCTGCAAATCTCCTATGGCATCGCGGGAATCTCTTCCCACGCACTGACAGCGAGGCTCTCGGGGTCTTGCATGGTAATCTCTGCTCTTATGTTACTAAATGCATCGAAATGCTTCGCCGTGATCGTAATGTCAAACGTTTTTGGATATCCCGAGGAAGGTGGTGCAGGGGGGTTCACCACACAGTCACCATCGAAGACGCTCCAATCTGGCGCAGAAGGATTTTCTGCAAGCCGAAGAAGTGCGAGATTCATACAACCTTCCGCAAGCCCCAAGCTCTCCCGCTTGTTTTCTCCTCCCAGTGCGTCGAAGCGTGCGTAGAAACTCGACGTGGAAACGGTAAGCACCATCGTCATTAAAATAATCGAGATGATGATCGAAGACATGAGTGCAATGAACCCTTGTTGTATATTTTGCTCGTACATATTACTTCCGCAAATATCTTGTCGTCGAAAAAGCTTGTGTAATGAGCATGCCATTCCCCGTACGCGCGGAAAGTATAAAAGACACGCGTATTCCTTCGGGAAAGATACCCGTGTTTTCAACGCCGACATGAGAAAAAACCAGTTCCCCAACTTCGGTGTTGGTGTTGTTGAGCGACAACGGCGCCCCTCCATCTTGCGTCATCATCGTGCCCGTGGAAGAGATTGTAATGATCGATGTCGAGCCGTCGAATTTAGTTATAGAAAGGTCTGAACTCGTAGCGCCAAGCGCCGGAATGTTCACCGTTTGCACACCGGAGAGTGTCCAATTCAATTTTCCCACAAGGAACATCCCTTCTTCTTGAAGCATCGCTTTTGCCTGATTACGCCCCGCTGACTCGAATATCGCATACACGGCAACAACCGCCCCCCCAACGATGATCGAATAGAGCGCAATATAAATAAGCGTCTCGATCAAGGTAAACCCCGATTTTTTTCTCTGAACACGTGTTGCGGATTTCGTCATGGGGGTTACGGGGTCGAGGTAATAATATACAACTTCCCATGTGTGTTCGTACCTGCATAAAGTGTATTTCCTTCGCAATCAAGCGAAGACCCACCACTCGACACGGAACCGGGAAGCGTGAGCGGAGACGCAAACACCGTGATCACGTCCGGATCGACAATGTTCAAAATATGAAGTTCTGAATTTGTAAGAAGAAAGGCAAGGAAATCTCTCACAATGAGGCCATTCGCACTTTGACTTATCTCTCGCGAGCCGATCGCTTGCGGGTGGGTGGGCGTCCCAATGTCGAACACATAGAATTCGGGGCCGGCATTTGGTATCGTCTCGCCAAAATAAAGTTTATCTCCAACAAGATACATGCTTTTGCCGCTTCCCGCACCAACAGCCGCGTTAAAACCTCCAATTTGGACGGGTGAGGACGGATTACTAATATCTAAAATAATGAGTTCTTGGCTATTTGGGGTCGCAAGATAAGCGTAACGTCCTCTTACGTTGATCGCACTCACAGTATTGCCCACAGTAAACCCTCCGATCCAAGACGGATTCGTCGGCTCACGGACATCGATAATATTGAACTCGGGACCGGATGAGGGTTTTGTGAGACCAAGATAGACATAGCCATTTTTATAAAAAATACTTTTTCCTATACCGTTGCTGCTTCCCCCGCTAACGGTCGTTGTTGCGATCTTGAAAACAGTATTTCCGTTTTGGAAATTTACGAGATGCGGGTCGGATACATCGCTCACATCAAAGACCTGGAGCTGCCCTTTAGGGAAACTGGACGCACTCGCTACGTATGCGTACATTTTCCCGTCAGACACGTGAGGGGCAACCGTAACGGCGTTTAATCCGGTGGCATTCACGTCGTTATCCCGCTTTGCAATAAATGTCGGGTTTGCAGAGTCCTCTACGTTAAAAATAAAAAAGGTTTCGCTGTTTACGCTTGAATTGTTCGAGGTGATGTAAAGTTTCCCCTTGTATGCATTGAGTCCCGTGACGAGATAGTCACCGGTCGCTCCTCCGGTCAAAGTCGCTAGGTCGGTCTCGATATTCACGATCTGCGGATGCACCCAGTCGCCGACAAGCACGGAACTGCATGTATCACCTCCAGACGCATTCGTAAAGTTGGTCACCAAAGAAGAGAGTGACACTTCATGCGGAAGAGCACGGTCGTCCGTCCATGTCACATGTGCGGTAACTTTTTTCGACAAATAATCCGACGGAGAAACCGACCCGACCGAAAGTGACGAATGATAGATGCCGTCTGTGGAGGTCGCAATGGGATTCACGATGCTAAAGTCCTTGCGTGCAAGCGCCTGCGCCACTTCAAGCATTTCTCCCGCTTTCTGCACGGCCTCCGCATTGGTCTCCCCACCAACGAGCGTATCTTGGTTCCCGAATGCAACAAGAATGACCGCCGTGATCGAAAGCGTCATAAGAACAAGTGCGATCATTATTTCAAGCGTTAAAAACCCGCGCGACAAATGTCTTCTTCTGTACTTCATTTTTTAGTTATGAGATCTTCATTCATTGTGTCCACGCGATCTGACCTACGGCATTGACCGATGTGGTTGAAACCTGTCCTGCCGTGCCGGAAAGTATGATATCACCCGTCGAACTTGCATCCCCGGAAAGTTGAGCGAAGACAACTTCAGTTAGTCCGGAGTGTTTCACCAGAGGACTTACACCGGTCACCTCGTCGACGACGCTGTCACGCGTCGCATAGGCGGCTCCCTGAAACAAGATATATTGACCGCTCGTTGCATCGATAAATACCCCGTGGGGTTTTCCGTTCGTGCACGACGCCCCGATACATATATTGTTGATCGACTGTGACCGTGCCCGCTGCAAAAGTGACACGAGCGTATCGCGGTCGGCACGAAATGCGTATCCACGATAGCTATCCATCCCCACGATAAGGCCGAATCCGGAGATCGTGGCAAGCAAAGCAACCACCACCAATATCTCGATGAGGGTGAAGCCTGCTTGAGAACAACCCCTAGCGATAGGGCGTAAGATTTTGTGTGATACCATAGATCGGCGTAATGATAGAAATAGCGACAAAGCCGACAATGAGCCCCATCACAATCATGAGCACGGGTTCAAGCATGTTCGTCAAATTCTTCGTAAGGTCGCTGATCTCTTCTTCGTACATTTCCGCACAAAAGACGAGACTTTCGCTTAAATTTCCCGTTGACTCCCCGACCGCGATCATTTGAGCGACCATCGGGGGAAAAATACGCTCACTTTCTTTGAACTGGTATGCGACCGTTTGCCCCCGTAGGGCATGTCTTGCCGCGCTCTCCATCTCTTTCCTGAAAACAGGATTTTTTGTACTTTTTGCAACAATTTCAAAGGCCTCAACGACACGAACATCCGAGCGAAGGAGAAGTCCCAGTGTTCGGGTAATATTCACCACATTATAATAACGAATGATCTTTCCGAGGATCGGGATTGAGAGAAGAAAACGATCGTACCAGTAGCGAAATCGCTTCAATCGGAGAAGGAGCAGGAAGAAAATGATCAAGACGGCGATACCAAACAACATCCACAGACCATCTTTAATGAGAAATCCGGAGATCGCGATCAACATCTGGGTCGAGAGCGGGAGTGTTGTGTGAAAACTTTTAAAGATCGGGGTGATCTTGGGGAAAATATAAACAGTCAAGAGTACGGCGATTCCCGTGGTGGCCACAACAATAAGTACCGGGTAGATAAGGGCTCCCATCACTTTTTTCTTCAGCGTTTGTTTTTTCTTCAGGTCCTCGGCAAGGTAATTCAAGTTGTCGGAAAGCGTTCCGGTGGTCTCTCCGACGCTGACAATGTGAATGGCAAACTCACCGAATAAACGTGGAAACTTTCCCAAGCCGGAAGAGAGCGACTGGCCCTTTGCGATATGACGAGAAAGAGTCTGATATACATGCGAAACAGAGCGTGAGGTCGTGTGCTTATTGAGAAGCTCGAGACCCTGAAGAATCGGTGTGCCGGAGCGGAGTATCATTCCCATCCGTTTGGCAAAAAGGATCTGCTCCGAGACAGGAAAACTTAAGAAAAGCGGCGTCTTGTCCGCTTTATTTTTGGAAACGGCCCCATGATCTCTTCGCCGAGAGAGGTGTTTCCGTATTTTTGCGATCGTTTTTCGCATACCTTTAACTATTCGTAGCGCATACGCAAGACCTCTTCAATGGTGGTCAACCCTTCTCGCGCTTTATAAAATCCATCAAGCACGATAGGGACCATCCCCTGCTTCTGCGCCAACTCGCGAATGTCGTTAGCTGATCCTTTACGGAGAATCGCGTCGCGAATAGCGCTGTCAACCTCCATCACTTCGTGGATCCCGATCCGACCCAGATAACCCGTCCCGTCACACTCATCGCACCCAACTCCATGGTAGGTGACCTTCTCTTCTCCGAGAAATTTTTCCGGAATGATCCCCGAAAGACTTTGTACTTCGGCCTCGGTCATCTTCTTTTCTTCTTTGCAATTCTCACAAATCTTTCTCACTAACCGCTGACCGATCGCGAGGTTGACCGTTGAAGCGATAAGATAGGGCTCGACTTTCATATCAAGGAGGCGAGGCAATGTGGTCGCCGCGTCATTTGTATGAAGCGTCGAAAGAACGAGGTGCCCCGTAAGAGCGATGTTCACCGCGAGTCCTGCCGTTTCAACGTCACGGATCTCTCCCACCATGATGATGTTCGGATCTTGTCGAAGCATACTTCGAAGCCCGTTCGCAAAAGTAAGTCCGGTGCGCTGGTTGACCTGGATCTGGTTGATACCCGGGATCGAATACTCAATAGGGTCCTCAATGGTAATGATGGAGGCTTCTTTGGTATTCAACATCCGCACCAACGTATAGAGTGTCGTCGTTTTACCGCTTCCCGTCGGACCGGTCGCCAAAATCATTCCGTGGGGCTTACTGATGGCACATAATATTTTCTGTTCATTCTCGGGAGTGAATCCGAGCGACTTCAACGTAAATTCTTCGGCCTTGTCCGAGAGAAGGCGCATAACGGCATTTTCGCCCCAGAACGTCGGAATGATCGAAACGCGAATGTCTACGTTTCGTCCACTTGGAAGATGTGCGCGGAAACGCCCATCCTGCGCGGCTTGATGTTCGTCAGTACGAAGCCCCGAGAGAATCTTGATACGTGAGATCACTTCCTGGTGAATGCGCAAAGGAAAGACATGGGCATCCTGAAGTACACCATCGATACGCATGCGCACCTTCACTCCATCAGCTTCCGGATCAAGGTGAATATCCGATGCACGCGCGTGCTGTGCACGTTCGATTAATACTTGTATGAGCTCAATGATAGAGAGTTCCTCGCCCTTGGCAAGTTCTGCTTCGATAGTCTCGGCGAGTGTGAATACTTTCTCTTCTCTCACCTCGACTTCCTCTACCTCTTCTTCGTCCCCGCCAGAGATCTCTCCCTCGAGCACACGTATTGTCACCTTTCGTTCGTTATTGTCGTGTGATACATCAGGAACAATCGCCGTCTCGGCTTGGGTGATAAATTGTAAAAGACTTCCAAATTTCATGGTTATTGCATAGCTCATATTGCGCCGAAAAATTGGCGATGTCAAACGACGATCTTTTGTTCATTATCTGTGGCCAATAGTACAAAAACCGAGGCAGATACACCTCGGTTTTTGGAGAAGCCTTAACAAGTAAGCCTCTCGATCAATTTGTGGTGACAAATGATTGCTGAGCGGATGTCGAAACGTTATTTGCGGCATCCTTTGCGCTGACGACATAGAAGTACGTCGTGCTCGCCGCAAGGCCCGAAAGCGTGACCAACTGACTTGTTCCCAATGTTCCTGCAGCAACCATAGTGCTTGATGCAGTGACCACCGGATCAGCTGTCCCGAAATAGACATTCCCCGTTGCAGGTTCGCTGGTCGTCCACGACACTGCTGCGGAAGTCGTTGCAATCGCGGAGGTCGTTACTCCAGAAATGACGGGGGCTGTTGTATCAGGAGCCGTATTCCCAGGGGGAGTAGTGGTTGTCCCAGGCAATTTCTTCGCTATTCCTTCCGGAAGTTTCTGGCATTCGGGAACAAGGGGTTTCTCGTTGCCCTCTTTCTTAAGCCATCCCTTGGCAATCAAGTGTCCCGGCGGAATCTTATGACAAACAACTCGCTCGGTTTTTTTACCTTTACCACGATCGTCACCATTGCTGCCAGTATCATCGCCATCATCGTCCTCGGCGTCTCTCACTTCCAGCGGATTACCTTCCAATAACTCTTTTAGCTTTTTAAGTGTTTTTGGTCCGACATTTCCCACTTGATCAAACTCGTGCTTCTTTTGAAAACGCTTCACCGCAGCCGCAGTAAGTCTGCCATAGAACCCTGAAATTTGTCCCTCTGGATAAATCGAAGGATCGCTAGCGAGGAGTGCCTGAAGCATTTTTACGTCATCGCCTGTTATACCCTCTTTGAGCGTGCGCGCGAACGTCTTTACAACATTCTTCTGTTCCACAACAAGTGTGTGCTGCTGTGCCTGCAAAGCCACGATCTGTGTCTGGAGCGCCTGGATCTGCGCCAGAAGAGCCGCCACGCTTGTGGTTGACGTCTGTGCAAACGCGACCGACGGCAATGTCATGCTCAAAAACACCGCTGCTATTGTGATCTTCTTTGTCCACTGATTCATGTTCGTGTAATTACGTAGTAATCATTATATTGCTAACCCTGCGCCTCTCGTCGGGCGCTTTTCGTTTTTAAGTTTTTAAGGATAAATCCGAGGCGAGAACTCGGGATGAATCATCATAACACACTTTCATCAACTTTCTCAAGATGTTTTTTTACCCTTATTTCAGCGGGTTAAATAAGAATTGCCGTTTCCGTCTTGCCAACCTCAAGAAAACCACTTCCTATAGAAAATTCCTCGTGCTTTCCTTCCTTCTGTTTAATGATCACTTTACCTGCTTTGAGCGTGGTGATAAGCGGCATGTGATGAGAAAGTACGGTCATCTCCCCCGCCGCACCCGGTACGGTAACCGACTCCGCCTCACCGGAGAAAAGTACCTCGTCAATTTTGGATATGGTCAGCTTCATTATTGATCGTTAGTCGAAGGCGCCCTCATCTACCTCGAAACCATTTTCTGTCCTTCTCAACACAAACAGGATGGCTTCATCGGCAACCTTAAGTTCTTCACCGATAGCCATGGAGCGAATATCGGGCTCCTTAACGAGGCCTCTCACAATTCTCTTTGCTATTTTCTCGTCTATTTTTATTGATTTTAATTGTTCAACAATATTGTCGAGTTGTTCCCGGGTAGCTTGTTGTGGGTTACTTTCAAAAGATTTCATGTTGCAGTGATTTCGTTAGTACCGTTGATATAATTATACCTCGTCGATCGTGCCTTTCATATAGAACTGCTGTTCATCCTTCTCGTCATGATTGCCATCGAGAATTTCTTTGAGCGAGCGGACGGTCTCTGCAAGCGGGACGTATTTGCCCGGTGTACCGGTAAACGCCTCGCCGACGAAAAATGGTTGTGACAGAAATTTCTGGATCTTGCGCGCACGATACACCAGCGTCTTGTCTTCATCCGAAAGCTCTTCAATGCCGAGAATGGCGATGATATCTTGCAAATCTTTGTAGCGCTGGAGCACTTGCTTCGTTTTTGTCGCAACGGCATAGTGTTCCTCTCCGACCACCATCGGATCGAGTGCCTGCGACGATGATTCGAGCGGATCGATTGCGGGATAGATACCGAGCGACGCAAGCGGACGAGAGAGAACGACCGTTGCATCAAGGTGAGCAAAGGTTGTCGCCGGTGCGGGGTCGGTCAGGTCGTCTGCGGGAACATACACTGCTTGAACAGAGGTGATCGAACCGTCTTGCGTGGAGGTAATGCGTTCTTGAAGTTTACCCATTTCCTCCGCCAACGTCGGCTGGTAACCCACGGCCGATGGCACGCGGCCCAAGAGTGCGGAGACTTCAGAGCCTGCCTGTGTGAAACGAAAAATGTTGTCCATAAAAAGGAGAACGTCTTTCTTCATTGCATCGCGAAAATGCTCCGCCATCGTGAGTCCGACGAGTCCGACACGCGCGCGGGCACCCGGGACTTCATTCATCTGCCCAAAGCAAAGTGCGGTCTTCGCGAGCACACCAGATTCTTTCATTTCATGATAGAGATCATTTCCCTCACGCGTGCGCTCGCCGATGCCCGCGAAAACGGAATAGCCGCCGTGTTCGGTCGCAATATTTCTGATGAGTTCTTGAATGAGTACGGTTTTTCCGACGCCTGCACCGCCAAAGAGACCTACTTTTCCGCCCTTGATGAACGGTGTCATGAGATCGATCGCCTTGATACCAGTCTCAAAAATTTCCGTCTTTGTTGCCTGCTCCTTAAATGACGGAGGCGCACGGTGAATGGAAGAATAGGAGAGATCTTTTGGTGTTGGCTCATTATCGATTGCTTCACCTAGTACATTCCAAAGGCGGCCTAAAACAAGCAGGCCAACCGGTGCCTGCATCGGCTTTCCGGTGGAAGTGACCGTATCACCTCGACGAAGCCCATCCGTCGTCTCCATCGCAATACAACGCGCTTGATTGCCGCCAAGATGTGCCGCCACCTCAAGCACCGTGGTCTTTTCTTTTCCTTGGCTATTCTTTACTGTAAGCGCGGTATATACCTCTGGCACCTCGTCCGCAAAATATACGTCAACGACCGCCCCGATCACCTGCTTGATGGTGCCGTTGCGTGAAATAGCTTTCTCGTTGGTCTTTGCCTTAAATTCTTGGGTTTGCATAGGATTAAAATCAACTTATAACATACATTAGCTTGGAACAGTACCTATTCGCATCTTGGCCCATCGAACAATCTCTTCAACCAAATCCGGACGCCCTTCATTCTCTGCTTGCTCAATTGCCGCATCAATGGAAAGATCTGCATCATCTTCGAACCCCGCTTCACCATATAATTCTGCTCGTTCAAGTTCAAACTTTATGCGACTCTCCAAGTTATTCTCCACTTTCGCTTCCCGTGCAATCGTCCACTGTTGCAGTAGTTCTCTCGCCTCCGGACTTTGTTCACGAAGCGCCTGAACAACTTGTTCTTTGGTTGCCGGTTCTTTTTCTGTGTTTTGGTTTACTTCGATCATGATATTGAATTACCCCTACTCCCTCACTTTCATCGACTCCATTCCACCAACGATCTCGGAGACTTCACGTGTGATCGCCGCCTGCCTCACCTTGTTAAAATGAAGTTTCAACCCACGGGAGATCTCTTTGGCGTTATCGGAGGCGTTCTTCATGGCGATCATGCGGGCGGAATGTTCAGAAGCGTTTGCTTCGCGGACAGAGTGGTAGATCTGGATATTGAACAGCACGGGGATAAGTTCGGCGAGGATTTCCTCGGGACTCGGTTCAAACGTATATTCTTTCACCGGTGCCGCATCTAAGTCATGCCCGATCTCGGAAAATTTTCCTCGCTCTGGAGTAATACCGCGAACAATTTCTTCCACGCCAGCGAAGGTAACCGGGAGAAGCTGCCTTGCATACACCTCTTGTTTCAGCGTAGAGACGAAGTTAGTATAGATAATGAATATTTGGTCATATTCACCTTTCACGTAGATATCTTTGGCCATCTCCGCAAGCGGGCGTACTGCATCAAAAGAGACGTCGGTAGCCTGCGGAAGATCGCTCCATTTTTCATAAAAAGCTAAAACGCTCCACCCGCGTTTTCCAAAATGTTCGTGTCCTTTCTTTCCGATCGTGATGAAAGTGGTATTTTCTTTCGTCAATCCTTTTTCCGCCATAAAGCGGTACGTACCCTTGAGGAGTGCGGCACCATAGCTTCCCGCAAGCCCCTTGTCGGCGGAGACAAGAACAATACACGTTTTCTCGATTGAACGCGCTCTTGTGAGCGGATGATTCGTGGCCGCCATCGAGCCGGAGATGCTTCGGAGAATTTTCAAAGCTGATTTCGCATAGGGTCGGATACCGATAGCACTCTGTTGTGATTTGCGCATTTTCACAGCCGAAACCGCCTCCATGGCCTTCGTCACTTGCCGAGTTTTGTCAATCGATTTTATCTTATTTTTAACAGACTTGAGGGACATAAATAATTATTTAGAAAATCCGTCAATCCACTTTAGAAATAGATTTTTTACTTCCGCCAAGTGTTCTTGGTCCCGGAAAGTATGGGGCGCATCTTTGATGATATGTATTTCTTTCTTTGCTGGTAGACTCTCATAAAGAATTCTTTGATGCGCTGGTAGCGTACTTTCGTCTTTCTCTCCAACAATAAGTAGCACTGGCATGGTGAGTTTATTTGCCTGAGGCATCAAATCGTATTTCAATCTATCTTCCATGTGAGACCATTTCAATCTCTTTACTCTGCCTCCATGTCCTATTTCTATGTCCCACCCAGTCCGCTTCCATTCTTCCGCAGCATTTTTATGCTTATCCGTTTCCATGCTGAGCTTGCCGGAGATTACCGTTGAAATGGGTGCAACCGCTTTGACCCTTTCAGGATATTTCTCTGCATATAATGCAACACAAATTCCCCCTAAACTGTGTCCAGCCAAGGCGAAGGGCTCTTGATACCATGGCTGTGTTTTTGCCCACCCAATAACATCCTCTAAATCTTCGTAGTAATTGGTAACCGTAGCATCTGCATAGTCTCCGTCGCTTTCGCCAAAAGTATTTGTGGCATCAAATCGTATAACAGTAAATCCTTTTTCTTTAAATGACTCGGCAAATGCACGGATGTGCAGCTGCTCTTTGAAACCACTTAGACCATGCATAACAAATGCAAGACCCGTTTGCTTAGGACTCTGGTCAACGATCACCGCAATCTTCTGATCCTTCCGATTTGATAAAAAAAGTTTCTCCATAATTTATCTTCCATACAATTCCGGATTCGTTTTCTTAAATGTGGCGACAGCGTCTTTCAACATTTTCTGCGTTTCCTCGGAAAGATCGCGAGTTTCGGCGATTGTTTTCAACGCTTCCGGATATTGTGATTCCAAGAGTGCGAAGAACTTCGTTTCAAGTTCCGCAACGCGGGATTTGTCGGCATCGTTGAACTGATCTGCGCCCGAAACGTAGATCATCGCCACCTGTTTCTCGAACGGAAGCGGAACATGCTTGTTCTGTTTCAACACTTCCACCATGAGCTTCCCCTTCTCAATGCGCTTCTTGGTGTCTTCATCGAGATCGGAAGAAAATTGCACAAAGGCTTCGAGTTCGCGGAATTGTGCGAGTTCGAGACGGAGTTTCCCTGCAACTTTCTTCATTGCTTTCGTCTGCGCCGATGAGCCGACACGGGAAACGGAGATTCCGACGTTGATTGCGGGACGAATGCCTTTGTTGAAGAGATCGGATTCGAGGTAAATTTGTCCGTCGGTGATGGAAATAACGTTCGTCGGAATATAAGCTGACACGTCCCCTTCTTGCGTTTCAATAATAGGGAGTGCGGTGAGTGACCCCCCGCCCATTTTGTCGGAGAGACGCGCGGCGCGCTCGAGGAGACGTGAGTGGAGATAGAAAATATCGCCCGGATATGCCTCGCGGCCCGGCGGACGGCGCATGAGAAGCGACATCTGGCGGTACGCAACTGCGTGCTTCGAGAGGTCATCATAAATAACGAGCGCATCCTTGCCGGCGTCCATAAAATATTCGCCGATCGCCGCACCAGCATAGGGGGCAAGGAACTGGAGTGCCGCGGAAGAAGAAATGGGAGCGGAAACCACAATGGTGTAGTCCATCGCCCCTCGGTCTTTCAATTGTTGAACAATGCGTGCGATCTTAGAATCCTTCTGTCCGATGGCGACATAGATACACACGGGGCGTCGCTCCGCAGGTTCATTCAACTGGTTCAATATCGTATCGATGGCAATCACAGTTTTTCCGGTTTGCCTGTCGCCGATGATGAGTTCACGCTGACCTCGTCCGATCGGGATCATGCCGTCAATCGCCTTAATGCCGGTATGGAGCGGGGTGTTCACTGATTTGCGCTCAATAACGCCGTACGCCTTTCGTTCGATAGGATTGCGCTTTTCGCCTTTAATTGGGAGTCCCCCGTCAACCGCCTCTCCAAGCGGGTCAACAACGCGACTGATGAGATCTTTCCCAACAGGAATGGAAAGAATATTTCCCGTCGCCTTCACTGTCATTCCCTCTCGAACCTTTTGTGCATCACCCAATATCACTACCTTCACCGTGTCCTCTTCAAGGTTGAGTGCCATGCCAAGAAGGGTGCCGCCGTCATGGAGTGCTTCCGCAAGGGGTCTTCCCTCTCCGACATCGAACGCGACCATTTCCGCCATCATCACATCGTCGAGCCCCTCGACCTCCGCGATGCCATCGGCGGCGGAGACAACGACACCAACCTTTTCGGACCGAACTTTCGGCGTGAAGTCGGCGATCTGGCGTTTCAATTTTTCTACGATGTGTTCCATGGTGGTGAATAAAATGATTAAAGTTCTTCTGTGACATGACGATAGAGTTCGAGCAACGAACGTTTGTAGCTTGCATCGATCCGGAGTGCCCCCGTGCGGACAATGGTTCCTCCGACAAGCGTGGGGTCGGTTTTTCGAACGACTTTCTTGTGTAAAGGTGAAAGTGCGTGTTTGAACGGTTCTCGTTTAAGAAGTTCTGTGACATCTCCCGTCGAAAGTTCCTTTGCCGACGTCACCTCAATGGTCTCTTTTTTCTCCTCCCGACGCAGGGTCCGCTCAAGTGACCTCACGATCTTCGGGAGAAGGTGGGCATGACCATTTCCCGCGACGATCGCAACAAACTGCTTCACTAAAGCTCCCTCCTCAATTTTTCGAGAAGTTGTAAGCTCATGAAATGCTTGTGCGTACGAGGATGCGCGCATAAATAGTGGCTAGTGGCTAGTGGCTAGTGGCTCATTGCGGTCTCTTAATATCTTCTCCGAAGCAAGGATGGCTATTCGCGCGATCTCTTTTTCGCTTTCACGCAATATATGTTCGCGTTCGGCATCGGCCTTCTGGCGCGCCTCCGTGAACATCGCCGTGCTTTTTTCTTGCGCCTCTCTCAAAATGCTCTTCTCTTGAGCAATGGCTTCTTTGCGCAGTTGTTCAACAAGTTTACCGCCCTCCTCCCGCGACGATGCGAGAATAGCCTCTTTTTCTTCGGAGATCTGCGTTTTCTCGCGTGCCACCTCTTCCGCATCTCTCAACCCTTTTTCAATCGCGTGCTGGCGCTTATCCAGAAGCGTGAAAAGCGGCCTATAAAGAAACCGATAAAGGATGAGCAAAAGTAGCCCAAAGTTGATCCCCTGAATGAGGAGCAATTTCCAGTTCACGCCAAATGCGAGTAGTGCGTCCATAAAATTAGTCGGTAGTAGGTAGTACGTAGTCAGTAGTAATGCAGAAAAAATTATTTATTTCTCAATTGTGAAACCGCATCTTCAACATGTTGCATCATGATTCTCACATCTTCCTCTGAAGTACCCGCTTTGATTGCTGTTTCAGCAATCGTTGCCACTGGATCATTAAGATCCGCTCCAAATTTTGGGGGATTATCATGACCAAGTGAAACATGAATTTCTACAGCCCCACGGTTCTCAAAGGTCTGAAACTCCAAACCTTTGACCGCACAATGTCCGCCCTGCCCGGCACACAACGTGCGTATCGCCTGTTGATATTCCGGTTGTTTAAATTTCTCAAAAGAGGCGGCGAGACTTTCCATGCTCTCGTGAGATTCATTTGGTCCTTCGTGCATATCTTGTTTTGCCTTATTTAATAAGCGCGCCGTTTGCGACTAAGACCGCAAAAACAAGCGCCAATATCGCGAGCGCCTCGGTAAATGCGATGCCGATAAACATTGTTGTCATGATCTTCCCTTGCGCATCCGGGTTCCGACCGATTGCCTCAAGTGCGTGTCCGACCAAAACCCCGATGCCGATACCGGGACCGATAACACCGAGACCAGCTGCGAGTGCCATACCTAATGTTTTTGCTGATTCGAGTTCCATGTCTTTTTTAATAATTATGAATAATGTTTATAAACTCAATGAGAAGGTTATCTTAATGCGCCGCTTCCGTAACTGCAAGCTTTATGAAGAAAAGCGTCAGCATGGCGAATATCGCCGCCTGTATGAAACCGACAAACACTTCAAATGCCATGAACGGGACGGGAATAATGTAGGGTGTAAAGAAAAGCGCAACGGCAATCAACACTTCTCCTGCAAAAATATTTCCAAAAAGACGGAAAGAGAATGAGATTAGGCGAATAAACTCGGACACCAGCTCAATGATGCCAACGAGAAACGCGAGTGGCGAGTGGAAGTTGAAAAATCTGCTCATGTAGCGGAAAAAACCGAACGTGCGCATGCCAGCAACCTCGATAACGATGAACGCAATAATCGCGAGCGCAAGCGGCATGTTGAGATCGGTGGCAAGCGAGCGCAAAAGCGGAATAAATTCACTATGCCCCAACTCTGCCGCTACGCCATGCGATTCCGCGAAAAGTCCGATCGATCCGACACCAGGGATGAACTCGAGCATATTTGCGGTCAAAATAAAAAGAAAAATGGTCATCAAAAATGGAAAATATCGCCTTGCCAGCGCTTTTGACTCTAGCACCTCCTCAACATATTGGTAGGCAGTGCCGATCAAAAGTTCGAGAAAGACCTGTAACTTTCCCGGGTAAAGCGTGAGACGAGCACGCACAATGATCGCGCCGATGATGAGAAGCGCGAGCACAATCCAGCTCATAATGAGCGTATTCGTGATGGGTATACTCCCCCACTCTCCCACCTGCTCTGCGATAATGCTCGCATGAATCCCATCCATCCAGTTAAAGGTTACCTATGCGAATAAAATTTACTCTGTAAGTGGCCATACCGTAACACAATTACCAGAAAAATGGAATGTTGATATCAGTGCCACCTTCCTGTAGACCAAGAGGAGTCGTCCATTGGAAAAGGTATTCCATGTTTCGAGTTTACACAATCAACTCCACCATCATAAGGCGCCACTGTGAAAAATGAAACTGATGCGATAGAAACCAACAGGGCTGTCCTTCGTTGTAATGGCCGTATCTGGCGTGAAGAAGCCGGTATCATATGCTTCCCGGTAACTTCCGATGGGACGACAGGCCCTGAATGGAGCGTGCGTCTTGAGAATAAGAGTTATTTGGTCTCCCCAAACGCTAAAAGTATGCTTTTTTCGCGTCGATTCAAGCCGACGAACGACGTTCAAAGCAACGTAGCTGTCCTCAGGGGCATGCTCTTCCAGGACAATTACCGGACAATGGGCAGGATCATCGCACAGAGCGAGCTACGCAAATTGAGGACGCTCAATGCGGAAGTTGCCTGCCTTATCTGCGAAATGTTCACCAACGCAGAGATCAAAAATATGGGGCTTGCGCGGATCATTGCCATGCACGTACCTTTGAATGACATGAACGGCCTCCCACACCTCCTGTGTGTGGGTCATATGGCCGATAAACATTCGCTTTATGAACGAAGCGGTGGTTCGGGTGACCTTCATGATCGTGATAGCGGGTTCGCATTCGCTGCCCCCCAACCCCGTTCTGAAAATTGAAGCGCATCACATTGTTCTCAACCAACAAAACCCCTCGCGGGGTTTTATTGTTCAAGTCGGGATGCGGGGAGATCGACCCTTACGGGGTCAGTACGGGTTTCCGATTTGTTCAGAATAAGAATTCCTCACAAATACCGGAGGACCCCTTCGATTCCCTGACGCAAGCAAAGCAGTTTGCTTGCTCATCCCAATCTTTCGAAAAAACACCTCTTTCGAGGTGTTTTTTCTCCAGTCGGGATGCGGGGAATCGAACCCCGTTCTCGCGAACCCGAATCGCGTATACTACCGGTGTACTACATCCCGAAATCTAACAATCACAATGATAGTTTATTTTTGAGCCACTGTCTTCCCTGTCCACTTTTGAGACCCTTTTCGCGTGTCATTGCTTCTCCGCGTGTCCTAAAACTTTCAAAATAGATAAGCTTATAACGGGTTGCCCGCTTTGTGTGGCGACCACCTCGATAGTTTCTATGTTCATCAAGACGACGCGCCAAGTTATTGGTTTGTCCAGTATAAAGTCTTCCGTTCTCGGACTGAATGACGTAAACAAAGTACATACATTTCACCGTTCTTCCGCCTGAGGCGGATATAATACCGGTGTACTACATCCCGAACTATTCAATTTTATGGACGAATCTTAATGTATCTTTTTGTGCCTGTCCAACTTTACCCCCTAGAGCCCGCTTATTTCTTGCATGCCACCGATATAACTATTCATAAACATCGGAAGCGCAAACAGAAGCCCTATGGCCGGAACGACGACCACGACAAGGGTGATCATCATCGTCCAGAAAAAATACTTTCTTGTCTTTTCGACGGAGATGTAGATTGCGTCGATCTTCACATCAAGCGCATTGATCTTTCTGTCGATTTCATTTTCCATATCTTCATTTAAGCACTAATTTGCATGAAAAGAAAACAGCCCATCGTGGGGGCTGCCTTGTCTGAATAAACGACCTACTCAGCTATTGGCGGCGCTACTGCGCGTCGAGGTATCCCGTAACTTTGGTCATTTATCTGTGGCGTCACAGGCACGAGGCATTCGATTGGGTAGAGCATAACCTTTCCTTCCCTACGCCCAAGTTCCTTTCCACGACAGGGAGTGGTTAAGGTCGTGTCTTCTCCGCAGTATGAGTCAATTTGGCTCAATGCACAAAACATTCCCTCACACTTCGCGCCACCTTTCACCTTCCCCTGTACACGCACGAAAGATAGGACACGGAACAATTTTTTCCCGAACAAGCCCCGCGCGGTGGGCCCCATCGCCTCAATGGTTGCTTCGAGCACTGAACTATCGTGGACGCTCCCCCATTTTGACGCACGATGCAAGTCAATATGCGCGAGATCATAGACTGCAACTCGCGAACCTGAAAAGTGCATTTGATCGAGTAGAAATGTTGCCTCGCGTTCCTCAAATTCCAGAAATTTGCTCCGAAAAGCAATCTCTGCTCCCTTGCCCTCGGCAATCGCAACAAGAAGGTCTCTGCGTAGCCATCCGAGTTTCATCAACTGCTGGTCCGTCAATTGCATTGTCATTCTCCTTTCGCACTGAAAGAATTCCGGGTCACTCCCGGCTGTCTCGACACAACGCCCCAAGACGTAGGCGCTTCCGACTTTTATTATGCACAAATGCACTCGACTGACAAGATAACGGGGCACGAGTGCAGACGGACGGATAATTGCAAGAAAACCAAAAGTACTATTTATTTGCTATCGTGGCTAAATAGTACTTTTGGTTTTTGAAAACGCGAGGAAAAAGATTTGCTGCAATCACTCGTTCTCCCCGAGTTTCTTTTTTACCTCCTCGAATTCGTTCTCAAGTTCTTTGAGTCGTTCGCGGCTTGCCTTGATGAGGACAGCACCCTCTTTCACCTTGTCTAGTCCCTTTTCGACATCGATCTCATCCTGCTCCTCAAACCAGCTCGTGATCTCGCGGAGCTTTTTCATTGTTTCAGTGAGATTTGTTCCCTGCTTTACCATAATGATTATTTCTCATTAACTTCTTCTATCTTGGCCTTAAGTGTACCATCGGAAAGCCGTGCTTCAAAATGTTCACCGATGTGAAGTCCTTCCACGCCCCGGACAATCTTTCCCTCTCGGGAAAGGATACTGTAACCAAGCCTGAGTTGCCGTAGCGGATTTTCGCGCGTAAATACGCGCGAAACTTCAGCAAGTGTTCGGGCGACGTTTTCAAGTGCTCGTCTAAACTGCGTCAGCAGCCGTTCGTGGAGGGCGCGAAGTTCCTCCGTCGATCTTGTCAACGCTCTTTGGGTACGAATGAACATATCAAAAAATTCTTGTGAGACCACAGAAAGGAGTGCTGTTATTCGGGCAAATGCAACGCGCATCTCCTCTCTCAAGCCTTGCAACTGATCTTTCTTCGTCCAAAGTTGTTCGTGGTACAAATTCATGATGTCCTTGGTAAAATAACGCACTGAATGTAAGCCTTCTTCCCACGACGCATTCAATGCTGTCGCACACAACGAGGGTGTCGACGGCCCATGATCGGCGGCAAGTTGAGCAAGCGGCATGTCCTTGTCGTGTCCGATAGCGACCAATGTAGGTTTTGGAAACTCTGCAATCGCGCGGATGACGTTCTCATTATTAAAAGTCTGCAAAAGCTCGAGCGAACCTCCGCCGCCACGGATCATAACGAGGACATCGATATCTTTGTTCCTGAAATAATCGATCGCACGTAAAATTTCTTTTGTTGCCGATGCGCCCTCCACGCGGGAATCAACGAACGTAATATGGTATCCGAATTTCCCGAGGTTGCTCAAGAAATCGTTGATCACTGCCCCTGTTTTTGAGGTGACAAGGCCGATCCGCTCGGGATATTCCGTGATCACGCGCTTCTTTTCCGAAGCAAACAACCCCTCGGCATCGAGCTTTTTTTTGAGTGTATCATATGCTTTCTTGAGTGCCCCCTCGCCTACTAATTCGATTGTTTCCGCACGGAAGTTGAATCGACCGGACGGTTTATAGACCTCACTTCGCCCCTCGACCACGACTTCCATTCCTTCGACAAGTGCGACGCCGGAAAGCTCGTAGTCCCTCATCCACATAAAAAGTGAAAGCGAGCTTGAATCTTCGGTATCTTTTAGTGTGGCATATAAGGCATTACCCTGTATCTTGAATTGGATTATTTCTCCTCGTATGCGCGCATGAAGCCGATACAGTTCGCGGTTCACAACGTCAAGATATGCACTCACCGTGAACACTGTTTCCTCGCCCTTTGTGGGGACATTGCCTTTTTTTGCGCCCATATTTTCAAGTACAGAGTCTTTCGGTGCTTCTAACGCATGTTCATCAACCATGGCGAGAAGGATCTTTCCAAACTCGCGATATTTCGCCTCCTTAATACCTTTGATCGCAGTCAACTCATCTTTAGTGCGTGGGAGTACCTTCACAATTTCATCGAGCGCACGATTCGGAAGTACACGAAAGATTTCAACACCGCGTTTCACCGCCTCATCATCACGCCAGGCATAAAGTTTTCTTCGGAGGTTCGCCATGCGGGTATTGTACCTCGGCATAGTAGGATAGGCACTCTACCGTCCGATGAAGCATCTACACCCTACGGCGCGACAAAGCGTCGAAAAAGAAAATAGCGGCTTGGTTGGCCGCCACTTGAGGGCTACTGAACGATGCTGAATTTTTTCGCAATCACACCGAGACGGTGGGCGTATTCTTCACGCGCCTCCGCAATTTCCTCATCGGTCGCTTTTTGCCACCCGGTACCTTCACCCTCATTTACCTGGTCACGATCAAGGGTGTACTTCGTTACTCCGGCTTTTGCACCCAGATCGCGTTCTTCCCGCGTGAAACCATCATACACCGGGCCAACTTTTTTAACATACTGGCTGACCAAATGCGGGATTCCGCTAGCACCATCGTCGTAAAAATGAGTTTCGATGTGGATTTTTGGGGCCCCCATGATCAACTGCTCGGCAATCGGGTCAGCTGGATGAACATATTCGACGAAGTGTTGATTCGTCATGTAGTGGTCGACGTATAGGCTTTTCCCACCCGTCTTGAATGTATTCACCGTTACAACGTAGATTTCCCGCTCCGTGTAAAACCTCAGCGCATATGACCTCAGCGCATATGTTGCATCCCAAGTCGATGTTCCCACATTAAATCGCGTTTGTTTGCCATGTGCGACAACGTAGTCGGCAATTTTCGGCGCAAGAGTTGTCGCCAACGCGACATTCTGCAATGGGGCAAGGTCTTTCGCCAGCCGTTCGAACGTTTCCTTTTCAGAGGGCGTCGAGCGATCAATTTCATCGCTTGCAAAAACATTGAGAGCCAGTGCGCACAAAACGCCAAATGCCACGAATCGAGAAAACATTTGTATTCTCCTTGCTGAGAAAGAAAAATCTCTTCTTGCAAGCTATCATGCGGGGACAACCATGTCAAGACGGCGGTACAATTATATCATGTAAATATAAGGTTGTAAGGCTATTGGGATGGCGCGTCTTTTCGTGGCTTTAGTTTGTGCTTCTTCGGCTGGTTGCGCTTAAAGTAGCGTTTACAGTTTCCGAGAAATTCTTCCCGAGGCAAGGAAAGCAGCTCAAGCGACTTCCCTTCCGGAAGCACCTGAAGCAAATTGATCCAACAGCGATGATTGCCGGTGTGTTCAAGCTCTTTCCGGAATGCAGAACGCAGACGTAGTACCTCTTTACGTAATTCCCCTTCGGTCATTGTTCGGATATCATCGTCCGTTTTTTGTTTCCTTTTCATGTCAAAAATTATTTTACGCCAATGATAGGCGCCCGCAACTTGCAATATCGGCAGTCTTCTTGATCACAGCGTTTATCCCAAAACCCGAATGAAAGAATCTCTCCTGCGACCCGCCTGACCTCATCCTCGAGGAGAGCAACCTCCTCTTTACTTACGACAAATTTTTCTTTGTGGTACTTCCCCTTCTTATCCGGCTCAATAAAATCAATCTCGCCTGTTTCCATAACGAACTTTCCGTCGTCATAGTGATCGAGAAGAAGTTTATAGAAGATGAGCTGACGTTTGTAATTGCCGTCGGCGTCTTTGGTGTTCCCCTCAATCACGTTTCGCGTCTTTGGTTGTGCTGTTTTATAATCAACGACGTTTACCTTGTTTCCACCCTCAAATTCCACCTTGTCCAATGTGCCCCGCAAGAGAATCGGTGTTATTTTTTCGCCGACACGAATTTCCAGTTCAACCCCTTTGACAGGAAACTCACATTGAATGTTCGTGTTCCATTCCTCATGATATTGCGCATAATATCCCGGCAAAGATTTCTCTCCTTTCTTGAGTAACTCCGAATATTCTTTTTCTGCGATCGGCGTCCGTTCAATGAAATAGTGAAATCGCTCCATAAGAAATCCTTCGCCAGGGTCTTTTCCCCCCTCTTTCCACTTCCGGAAAAATTGTTTGAGCGTGTGGTGTATCACCGTGCCATACAATGCAAATTTTTCCTGACTTTCGGGCAATCTCACCAAGTTTCTGAAGAAATATTGCCATGGGCATTCGAGATAGTTATTGAGTGCCGAGACCGAAAGACCGTTCTCAAGAAATCGTTGAGAAAGATATTCCCGCTCGGCAAGCTCTGGCCCAAAGTTTGCCGGTGGAGCATGGCGTTTTTTGTGATCACCTCGGTAGTGTGACTCCCATGCGTTCATATCGGAAACGTCCATGTGTTGTAGTCCTATCTCTTCAAGAAATTGAGACGGGTGAAGCTCTTTACCGTCATCACGATACAGTGGGTAACTAATAGTAGCGACTTTTTTTGCACGGGTAAGCGCAACATAGAACAATCGACGCTCATCGTCCTCTCCCCCGATGTCACCCGAAAGTGGAGATGAAACGAGTGTTGTTTTAAACGACGAATGTGCGCGCCGTCCGCCCCAGTGTCCATCGTAAGCGCCGGTAATGAAAACGTGGGTAAATTCAAGACCCTTTGATTTGTGTGCGGTCATGAGACGAACCCCCGTCTCCGGCATACGACCGCCGCCCTTCATGATCCCATGCGTCTCTATTACTTCAATGTGACGAAGAAAGTCCGAGAGTTGCGCGCGGTGTTTACTCTCCACGAGACGCCGTGCGATCAAGAGGAAATGTTCAAGACGATCGATACGATCAAGCGATCCTTTTTCACTGAGGAGATGTCCGATGAAACCCGACTCCGCGATCACGATATCGAGTGTCTCAAGAAGACTCTTATTTTTTGCAACGACACTCCACTGGTGAAGCTTATGCGCAAGAAGGGTGATCTCCTCCGCTATGCTCAATCCTGCTTCTTTCAACACGGGCTGATCTATGAACTGAGAAAGCGGAATGCGGTGGTTGGATGCGTAAGCGGAAAGACGGAAGGCATCAAGGGGTTTGACCTTTAGGCATGGAACATAGAGTACGCGTCCGATCGCCTCATCGCTCGCGGGATCGTGAACGGCGCGAAGCAACGCGAGTAGAGCAATAACGTCGTTGTCATCCAAAAGGTGCTGTTCGGAAATGAGCGTGAAGGGTATCTCACTCTGTGCAAATGTGCGGATGAAAGGTGCTACATCGTTATTGTTTCGATAGATCACGGCAATCTCGTCCGGGAATACGCCTTCCCCAACAAGTTCTCGCGCGCGTTCGGCAATATACGCGGCCTCACTTTCAGCACTGGAAAATCTGAGCAGTTGAATATGTTCACCCTCACCCTGACCCTCTTGTGAGCGAAGTTTTTTTCGAAGAGACTTGTCCCCTGCGGTATGATCCGAAAGCTCGTGGGCACTATCCAAAATATGTTGCGTGGAACGATAATTCTCTTCAAGTGAGATAAGCGTCACGCCGGGAAATTTATCTTTGAAATAAATAAAATTCGCGAGCGACGCACCCTGGAAACGAAAGATCGCTTGTTTCTCATCACCAACGATAAAGAGGTTCGGCTTCGCATGAAAGCCCGAGAGGAGTTCGAGCACACGATTTTGGGCATTGTTCGTATCTTGATGCTCATCCGCAAGAAGATACTGGTATTCCTCCTGTAACTGTAAGAGAAAATCGGGATCATGCTCAAGTGCAATAACCGTTTCGACGATCATGTCGTCATAGTCATAGTGATGATCATCAAATAATCTTTTTTGATACGCACTATAGACGCCCGCAAGTTCGGCATTCTTCTTTATTTTTTCCTCAATATCCTTGTATACCCCTTTCATTTTCCCCTTGTGCGCGCCTTTTTCATGGGTGAGGTCAGGAATATCGCCAAATCGTTTTTCCTCTTCTTTGACGAGGTCGACAAATTGCTGCTCCGAGACAGCATCTCGCTTGAGTGCCTGTATCGCGCTCAATATTTTTTTTACATAATACGAAGGATCACCATATGGCCGAAGCAAAGAATATGTTTCATTAGCCAATATTTCTTCAATGAGCAGGATCTGGTCAGCATCAGTGATGGGGACTCCTCCGACAATTCTCGGAAACCGCTCTGGGAAACGACTGATGAGCTCATTGCAAAAGCCGTGAAAAGTGTGAATGTTCAACTTGTATGCCCGTGCGCCCATCAACTCCGCCAAGCGCCTTTTCATGTTATGTGTGCCACCTTCGGTGAAAGTAAGCGCAAGGATATTTTCCGGCTTGGTGTCGGTCTTGAGAAGAATGTTGGCAATACGGAGAGTCAGTATCTGCGTCTTCCCCGTTCCAGGACCGGCGATTACCATGACGGGGCCGTCAATAGCGTCAACTGCCCTTCGCTGTTCCTTGTTGAGTGCATTGTATGATTTTTCAAATTGGGGAGAGGTGGGCATGGGGAAAGTATACCCCGTAGTGAGCCCAAATGAGAATAATCGCACAGAGAATTACTTAAAGAACAACTGGGGCACTGGTTTCTGCGTTGTATACCCGATGATCGTGGTCTACTACGGGGTATACCCCGTAGTGAGCCCTCGCGCACCGTAAAACACAGGACGCAAAATCGTCTTGAACTCAAGAGCTAGTACTGTTTATGAGGGATAGCGTGGTGAGATCTACTACGGGGTATAACATGAGAAACGCCGCACCTTAGCGGACAGTTGCGCGGCGTGATTTCGTGAAATCAAAAATAGCCCCCCGGGTCACTGGGGGGGGGCTTGGGTGCATTATCCAAGTCTAAGAACTTAGGAGATGAGATACGAAAACATTTCTTCCACCGGATATCCGTCGCTTCTCGCCATGTCGAGAAGAAGGAGCAGAAGGTACGCATCCAGTGCAAGCGGGTCCGCAAAAGCTCGCACGGGAATCTCGGACTTTTTCTGAAAAAGACTCTGGCGATGCGACTCGGGAACCGTCTTATCTCGGTAAACGGACGCGAGAGTACGAAATCCCGCTTTTGGGAAGAGTTGTCGATGTTGAAGTACCCGATGGCGAATGGCGACAAACGCGTGAGCCAAGAGGAGATCACCAAACTCTGCGTCGCCAAACTTCGTAAGCATTCCCCAGCCGGCCAACTTCCGCTCAGCGTAATGCTCAACCTCTTTCCCCCATATCACATAGGACTCCATGTGGTCAGTCCCGAGAAAATCTTTCACAACTTGGAGCCCAACTGTCACAGCACGATACATGGCGAGATTACTGACACAGAAGTTTTTTTCTCGAGGCGGAGAAAAACGTTTATGGATGATGACCGGTTGGAGCGCCATATGATACGGCGAAAAGATCAACCGATCGAATCGCCCGAGAGCCAGCGCAAGTTGACTTGCGTAAGCTACCGAGTTGAAGTCGAAGTTCACGTGCACGACCGGCTTAAGAGGTTTCACTACGATTCCTCGCGGTAACGTCTGTTTCTATTATTCCCCGAGAAAGAGTTCTGTCAAACGGAGGGTCTTGCTGATGCGTGTCCAATCAAAGTGTGAGTTCATTCTCAACTCCCAACTCCTTCACCGCCTCACGATAACGACAGTAATCACACTGTTCGTTCGGAAGTGGTAAAACCCCCCTAAGTATTTTTTCGATATCAAAAACCGTTGGTTCCACCCACGCATCGTTCCCGGTATACGGAATGAGTGTGATGGTAAATTCAAGTTTTGCATCGAACGCCTTGCGATCGGTTTGACCATTGC
>Ga0209541_10002952_pt1 | contig 31709 bp, 35 predicted proteins | sample RifCSPlowO2_01_FD_184027 | JGI IMG/M metagenome (GOLD analysis project Ga0209541, IMG submission 184027) | Groundwater microbial communities from Rifle, Colorado - Rifle CSP2_plank lowO2_0.1 (SPAdes) (version 2) | ecosystem: Environmental > Aquatic > Deep subsurface > Groundwater | place... | reverse complement strand
AAGCATGATGTAATTCATACATAAATTTTAGAATAAGATAACTATATAGTTTTTACCCAGTCACAGCAGAGCTGTGGGGATTTCTTCTCAATTAAAATTACTTTGGCCGTTTTATTTAGATGCGTTGATAAGCCCTATCCTTTTCTTTATTCCTGCCTTTTCTATCTTATATTTCAGTAATGTTGGACTAAATTTGTTTCAGTTGGGACTTTTATTATCTGCATCTAGTTTAGCTTCTCTTTTATCTGAGATTCCTACCGGAGCTTTCGCAGATTTGTATGGACGAAAACTATCTGTTTTGTTAGGGTTCTTCTTTGAAGGTTTAATATTAATATTAATCTTTTTTATGGGGAATAGCTTTCATTCTTTGTTAATTTCTTTTTTCTTTCTTGGTCTTGCAATGACATTTTCTTCTGGATCTAAGGAAGCCTGGGTTGTCGATTTGATTAATAAAAATAATAAACATTTAACGAAGAATTATTTTACGAAAATAAAAAGTTTTGATAGTTTCGCTTTAATATTTTCTGGTATTCTTGGAGCATTCTTTGTAAAATTGTTTGGTTTGTCTATCATTTGGATTGTGAGCGGGTTATCTTATTTTTTGTCTATTTTAGTTCTTATTTTTGCTAAAGAAGTATTTTATAGAAGAAAAGTAAAGGTTAGAGATAGTTTTACCCAAATAACTAAACAATCAACAAAATCTTTTAATTATAGTAGGAAACACAAAGTGTTATTTTTATTCTTTATCGCTGCAGCAATTTTATCTTTTGCAGGGTATTTGGATAGTCAACTAGCCTGGACTCCATTTTTTATGGATATGGGACTAAAAGAACATTATTTTGGTTATTTATGGTCTATAATTGGTTTGGCAGGAGTGATAGCTCCTTTATTAACTTCAAAATTGATTAAAAGAAATAATGAACGCAAGTTCATTATGACTATAATTATGCTAACTATATTAGTGCTTATTTTCATAGTATTTGTTAATAATTTATATTGGGGGTTTTTTGTCTTAATTATTAGTGCTTTGTTTACTCAAATGAGTAATCCTGCGGAGAGGATCTATTTTCATAGGTTTATTCCGGCTAAATTAAGAGCAAGTGTTGGAAGTGTTGAAGCTATGTGGCTATCTCTAATAGGAATAGCTTCTGTTCCATTAGCAGGATTTTTAGTTGATAATATTGGCGCAAGGTATACCATATTTTTGTCAGCTATATTTATGATACCTGCGGCAATCATATACTATAATATAAAGGAGAGACGATTGTTTGTATAGAAAACCTATTAAATTATATTTTTCTAGGAATATAAGGCAAAAAGATGGTAAGGCAAGGAACGCAGAGGATTATTGGAGGAATATTTTTGTTTATAGGGGTAACTATATTACTTAATTCGTTTTCTGGAATAACTGGATTTGTTGTTTTTGAGGGAACGGATGTTAAATTTGGATTTTATGCTGCTGTTTGGTTTTTTGTTTCAGGAATATTACTGTTTACCTCAACTCTGTCTGCTCCTTCATACACAAGGCATAGAGAATCTAGGTTGGAAAGATTGTTTGTAAAAGACAGAAAGAATGTAGTAAGAATAAACGATTTTAAAGGAAATTTAATAAATGAGGGGTTGGAACATTTAGAACCTGCCCACAAGGCGTTAAAAGATATTGGAAATTTGTATAGGAATTACAAAGAAGATTTTGGAAAACCGGAAGCAGTTAAATTATTCAGGACAATACTTGAACCTTATATTGAAGCGGCAAGATTACAGATAGAAGATCATGCCGGGCAGAAAGTTGTAAAGGGCACCGAGCTGTATTTTGTAAATAAATTTTTGAGAATTTGGGATCCTAAATATAATCCATTAGTCCATGAGAGAGTTATTCCAGTTTTGGATAAGATGGAAGGAAAAGGTTATTTGAGAGTTAGACATTATACTACTTCTTCTAGAGCAGATAAAATAAACAAAGTTAAGGTGATGGGCTGGGAGGGGAGTCCAAGGCCTCTTGATCAGGGAAAGGTTTTTGTTGAATTAGCCTCTAATAAGATTTTGTCTCAACAAGAATTTATAGAAAGACATGTAATTAATAATCCTCATTTGGGAGAATCTTATGTTGAATTTTTAGTTCCTGAAAATGATATAAAAGCTCAGACCAATCCTAAGAATGGGTTAAAGGAATATTATTTGGATGCTAATTCAATTCATGGGAAAAATCCAAGTTATAAAATATATAGCAATGTTAAAGTTACTAAAAGAGCTTGAATTTTATGATTTATAGGTAACAATTAAGTAATCTATAGGAGATTCTGACAATCTCTCGCTAATAACTTGTTTTACTTGTTCCCACTCAAGCTTCCCGTAGCCACATCCTATATGAGGTAAAGCACAGGCTTTTATTTCTTTTTCAATCAGAAGTTTATCAAGGGCTCTTAACGATCTGTTTAAAAAGGTATAATCTGCATACATTAAATTTTCTTGTGTAGCCAAATAAGCTATTTTGGGAGTGTTTTCTTCATCGAAAATAACTTCTCCTCCTTTGTAAGAATGAATCTTTCTTAATTTCTTAAATCTCTCATATGAATCTGGCCATTTTTTTCTTATTTGATCAGATAGCCCTGTTTTCATATCTTCTATTTTTGCACAGGCGACGCCGTGTCCTATAACCTCTATTTGCAAATCTAGAAGATTTCCTTCAACATCTCTTAGGACCATTTTATCTCTCTGAAAAACCGGCTTTTAAGAATTCTTGTCTTGCTCTTGCCAGATCTCCTTCATTTATCAATGCTACTAGATTTTGGTCTCTTGAATAAACAGACATTTCATATTTGATTTTATTTATATCATAAGCCATTGTGCTTCTTATAATATGTAATGGAATACTTGTAGATTTAGAATAGTTGAAGATAGTTAAATCATGTCCTATGGTTTCTAGTTTTGGGATTACTAAACCGGCATTAGCTTTTCTTACTACTCCTTCAAAATATTTTTCAGGCTGCAGAGCAATTGCATCTAAATGCCCTTCCGCTCTTAATTTTTCAAGTTCAGTAACTTTCTCTGTTAAGACCGATAAACAATGAATTTTAACTGGTAAAATTCTGATTATTGTTCTCAACTTTCTATAATCTAAATCATGTCGTTTAGGATAAGTGTCTCGACAAGGGTCTTTTTCTCTACAAATTCTTCTTTCTTCTGATTTATCTATCATTTTTTATTAGGATTGTACTTTATATTTAGTTTTTACTGCTAAGAATAAGTTCAGAAATTGATATATAAATCTATCTATTTGTAGTTACTTTTAAGGCACTAAATCAGGCCAAGTTCTTTAATTTTGGCTCTTAACTCATCTATTTGTTCATTTCCAGTTATTCTTTTCATAGATCTTAGTTCTGTAAGAAAATATGCATGATTTGTTATTCCGCCAATTTCAGGAGCCAGGTCATATAGCTTAAAGGAATCAGAATCTTCATAGTTTATCAAAAATCTGTTAAACTTTCTGGTATCTGAAAGGTTTTTTATATGGTTAATAGTATTTGCAAGTGTTTGTTTTTGTATAACTGGTATTGAATAAGTGTTAAGTGTTTTATTTAGTTCATTTTCTGAAAAATGAACTCCCAAATCAAAGTAATTGTAATAGTCTTCATCATCTCTCGTTTTGCCGTGAAGAGCTTTGTTTATAGTTAATAAGTAACCTTCTTGTCCTTTTCTTATATTAACTAAATCTTTTACTATAATTAATCGGTTTAATTTTAAGGTCATTGGTTCTAAGAGACTCATTATCATCTTACTTATTTTCTATTATGATTTATAAATTTATTGTTCAAAGGATTTAAATAAATCTTTTACATGGTAAAATAATGAGTTTGTTTAAAGGAGGGGATGTAATAGATCTTACTGACTTACAGAAGAGAGGTATTCTAAAGAAGAGTACCAAAATTGCAGGAAGGAACGAGAAAAATTGGGGTGCTTCGGGGGAGTTTATAGATCTTACTAAAAATCAAAGTTCTGGAATCAATTCTATGCAGACTTCTAATTCAACTACTTCAACCGATTCTTCTGTTTCAGCACTTGGTGCTTTGGATGGACTTTCTGCATTAGCTTCTGCTTCATCCAATTCTTCAAGTTCGGAATATGCAAACTTAATGGGCAATTCAAATAATGAAGGTAAAAGTGTGAGCCAACTGTTATTAAAAATAGACGATTTAGAATATAAACTACAACAACTCGTAAATAAAATAAATGAGATTGAGGATAAACTTAAATAATAATCTAATTTTTAGTTAAAATGGAAGATAAAAAAGAAAAGGATTTTTCGAAAGAGATGATGGCGTATGCTTTAAAGAACGCCATGGAATTTGGTAAAGCCGACGCGTCTAAAGTATTAACAAAGTTATTTCAACATGGTCTTGGAAAAGGGCAGATAAAAGAAGTTATGCCTAGTATTAAAGAAACTGTTGAAAAAGTGAATAAATTTAATCAGATGGATTTGAAAATTGAATTTTTAAAATATAAAGAATTTTCAATTGAGCATGAAGAAAAGGAGAAGACCTTGCCTGAACTTCCTAATGCAAAGGGAAAAATTGTAACTAGACTTGCTCCAGAGCCTTCTAAATATCTTCATATAGGGCATGCACTAAGTTTTCTTTTGAACTATGTTTATGCTGAAAGGTATAAGGGGAAATGCAAATTAAGATTTGAGGATTGTAACCCTGAAAAGGTTTCTAAGGAATATATAGAGTCAATAATTGAAGATTTAAAATATTTAGGAATAAAGTATGAAGATGTAAGGTATGTTTCTGATGATATGGAAATTATGTATGATTATGCAGAAAAATTACTAAAATCTGAAAATGTATATATGTGTCTTTGTGAGAGAGATAAAATGCAGGATTTAAGACACAAGGGAATGGAATGTGAATGCAGACAGTTTAGTAAGGATATTAATATGGCTAGATGGAAAGAATTTCTTGCTGGAAAGTATAAGGAAGGAGATGCTGTTCTAAGACTAAAGGGAAACATGCAAAGCCAAAATCAAGTAATGAGAGATCCTGTTTTATTCAGAACAATTTACAAGAAGCATTTCAGACATGGAAATAAATACAAAATATGGCCGATGTACGATTTTTATAATCCTATTGAAGATAGTTTAATGGATGTTACTCACATATTAAGAAGCAATGAGTTTGAACAACGTGTTGAACTGCAAGATTTACTGAAAAAACTTCTTAAATTGAAAACACAGACGATTGTTCAGTATGGAAGATTTAATGTTATTGATTCAACAACTAAGGGAAGAGAAATAAGGGAGCTTGTTGAATCTAAAGAGTTAATTGGATGGGATGATCCTAGACTTGTTACAATTAAGGCTTTAAGGAGAAGAGGAATTTCCAAAGAAACTTATTATGTTCTTGTAAATCAGGTTGGACTTTCAAAACATGAAGTGAATTTAGACTTTAATATGATTGCTGCTGAGAATAGAAAAATAATAGATCCTAATGCAGATAGATATTTCTTTGTTAAAGATCCTGTTGAATTACATATTGATAAACTTCCCAAAGGCGTGGAATTTGTGAGTTTACCTCTTCATCCTGCAAAGGATAAAGTAAGAAATGTAAAAATTGGAAAAATATTTATTTCTAAAGATGATTTTGAAACGAATAAGGGAAAAGAATTAAGATTATTACATTTGTTTAATATAAATCTTGCAAAAACAAAAGATGGGAAAAGCGAATTTACTTCGCTAGCAAATAAAGACATTCATAAGATACAGTGGGTTAGCGAACACGTTAAAACTAAAGTACTAATGCCTGATGCGAAATGGATAGAAGGAATAGCTGAAAACGGAATAAAAGGACTAAAGGAAGGACAACTTATTCAGTTCGAGAGAAACTTTTTTGCAAGGTTTGATGGATTTAATAAAAAAGATAACGCCTATGAATTTTGGTTTAGTCATAAGTGAATTTATTCTATTAAAAATTCTAATGGGCAATGATTATTCATAATTACTTCGTCCCAATGTATTATTTCTAGATCTTTAATGTAGCTTCTGTTTATAATTGAGAAGATTTCATAATTAGATCTTGATAGAGTAATGTCTTTTAGGCCTTTGCAGGCAAATAATAAAAAAATTAAGCAACCTTTCTTATATCATTTTGGGAAGAATAATACATATTAAAACATAAATTACTAAAAAGATCTAAAGCATGCTCCCAATCAGTTTGAGGACTTCCGCTTGTTTTATATTTTTCACGTTTTTCCCAATTTTTATATGCAAATGACGTAAGAGTATGATTTATAGACTCATCAATTGAAAAGTCTTTATCTCGAGTTAAAAATTCTTCATACATTCTTGATAACGAACCGCATAATATATATGCTGCTTTTTCGTTTATGTCTAGTTCTGGTCCAATTTCATCAATATGATCTAGAACCTTTTGTTCCAGTTTTTGCCATATAGACTTAACATCACTTATTTCTTGCGAATTAGCTACTACAGAGAAAACTTCTGGTAGTATTATAGAAACCATAATTACAAATTGTTTTTTAAGGTTTATATATTTATTTATAGTGTAAGAATATTGTACTTCGAGAGAGAAAAACGAAACGTATATAAATGCATTTTCCATTAAATTGTTATTATATTTTGAGGTGAAAGGAGGATGAAATTAATGGAATCTAAGAAGGGGTTGAGCGATGTCGTAACCACTGTTCTGATCATCCTATTAGTTCTTGCTGCTGTTGTTATAGTTTGGGCTTTCGTAAGACCGGCTATTCAAAGTGGAGCTGGACAGGTAAGCGGAGCTTGTGTAAACCTTGATTTGAAAGTCGTGAGTTGTGATAATGAACACAATGCAGGAGTTTCTACAGGATTTAGTAACATAACTGTTGAGAGGGGAGCAGATGAAGTTGATCTTCAACAAATCGTATTAGTATTTGATTTGGTAAATGGAGACACACAAGTTAACAAGACCGGACAATCACTAGGTGCTCTTGGCAGATCAACATTTACTAATTTTAATGTCGCTTCTGAAGCATCACAAGTAACAGTAACGGGAGAGGTTAGAACGGAAGCTGGTGAAATAAAGCTTTGTCAACCAACAGCTGTAAAGGTCGATTGTTAAGACAATATTTTTTATTTTTTTATAAATTATTTTTAAAATTAAAGTGAGGGAAAATGATAGAAGTAGAGGCTAAGTTGAAAATTTCTAGTCCTGATAAATATAGAAAGAAAGCAAGGAATCTTGGAAAGTATTTAGGAAAGGAGAAAAAAGTTGATGATTATTACACCCTTGAGGAAAAAGGGAAGTATCCAAGAAAAAGTCTAAGGATAAGGAAGATGAATGGTTTTTATGTCGTAAACTTTAAACAAAGAATTTTCTATGATAATGGAGTGTATGCAAAAAAGGAAGTTGAATTTAAAGTTTCTGACTTGAAAGGGTTTCTTTCTTTAATTGATGATTTTGGCTACAGAAAGTGGTTAAGAAAAGAAAAAATCACAGAACTATACGAAATAAAGAAGAATTTTCATATAGAGATAAACTTTGTTAAAGGTTTGGGATGGTTTATTGAAGTGGAGTATTTAGCTAATTCGCAGAATATGAAAACAGCCAAGAATGAAGTTTTGAAAATAGTTAAGAAACTTGGTGGAAACAGCAGGAATATAGAGAGAGAAGGGTATACTAAAATGTTATGGAATAAGAAAACTTAATTATTTTTATTTTTCTATTTTTGCAGTTTTTACAGACTGTTTCTTAAGTTGATCTTTTTCCTTTGCTATTGCCTTTTCAAGTTGTTCTAATTTTTTGAGTTCTACTTTCATTTCATCATCAGATAGAGTGACTTTTTCACCTTTTTCGCTTTCTTCACCATTTTTCTGTTTTTGTTCACCCGATTGAAGTCCAAGTCCTTGTGCTCCAGGAATTCTTTTCATTAAATCAATGAGAGAATTTTTCTCCATTTTTAATACTGTTTTGGACGAGTCTTCAACATGTGCCTTTAGTATCTCCATTCCAGATAATAAACAGTTAAGGCTCCATATCTTTTTGCCTTTTATATTTTGAAGAACAGCTATTATTTTTTTAACTTCTGAAGTCATACTTCTGTTCTTCATTTCATCTTCTATAATCCCGTAAAGAGCATCTAGATCAGTATTAGTAGCCATATCTAATTTTTCAGGCACTTTTTCGTTAATACTGTTTAAAAGTTGCAATTGAACCTTGCTATCTAGTGTGAACGCTGCAAATTTTTTCTCACTTGGAATGTAATAATCAATTTGATGTATGTTTTTCCCCATTTCTAGATCAAGAACGAAAAAACCTGCGACCATAAAAGAGTTAGGGTATTTCTGCATAAATTCTTTAAATTCTTTTGAGGAATTTAGTTTTTCCACATAGGGTTTTATTTTCATTTTATCACTCTTTATCTTATTTCAATTTAGCGAATTAGGACTTTATAAAGATTTGTGTAAATATTTATTTCAATGATTAATTAAAACTTACTATCTTTATCTATTTCTATTTGATAGAATTCAACGGGAGAAACAGATTAAGTTTCATATATTTTATTTTGCCTTTAACCACATTTCATTAAAATAAGCTCTAAGATTGTCTGCAAGAGACTTGGAATGAATCAGTACCGAAAAAATATTTTCTCCCCAAGATACAAGAAGGATTTTGTCATTAATTATATCTATATTTCCGGGAAGGGGTAAGCTAGATAATTTCATGGTTAAATGTTTAGATTTCTTAGTAAACCATGATTTTTGATATTCTGCATTACAAATACCCCTATTTTTCGTTCCACTTACAAGATCAACAATGCCGTAGCGACATCTTTATAAACTATTAACTTGATGCTGGAGAATGAGAGAAAAATATGATACTACCGATATTTATTTGACGGATAACACTTTATATAAGTTTCCTAAAAATTATTCTCCTAAAATTGAAGATCTTCAGAAAATTTTGGATTCCTCAAGACGAGATAAATTGATAAGAGATTTAGCTAGTGCGGCTAATGTTAAGCCATATATTTCTAGTGAAGGAAGACCAAAATTGATAAAAGGCGGAAGTTTATCTGGTTCAGATAAATATCATTCAATTAGAGGAAAATCTAATCATGCTGGGAGTAGAGGTTTTAGAATTGGGAAGACTTATTAGATGAATTTTATTCTCTTCTTTCTATCTTGTCTTTGATTTCTTTGATGAAATTAGTAAACTTAACTCCAAACTCTGGTTTCTTCTCTCCTCTTTTTTTAATTGCAAGAGTTCCTTTTTCTTCTTCCTTGTCTCCGATAGTTATTAAGTAAGGAATTTTTTGCATCTCACTATCTCTTACTTTATCATTAACAGTAGTATTTCTAAAATCAGTGTCTAGTCTTATTTCTGGGATTTCTTCTCTTATCTTTTGGGCTATTTTCTCTGTCGCCTTTGTGTTTCTATCTGTAAAGTTTATTATTCTTACTTGTATAGGAGAAAGCCATAAGGGAAGAGCTCCGTTTAAGTGTTCAAGAAGAATACCTATAAATCTTTCAAGAGATCCAAAAATGGCTCTATGAATTACTATTGGCGTGTGTTTTTTGTTGTCTTCTCCTACAAATTCTAATTCAAATTTTTTTGGAGTTTGCATATCTAATTGTATTGTTCCACATTGCCAACTTCTTTCTAACGAGTCTTTTATATGAATATCTATTTTTGGCCCGTAGAATGCTCCATCTCCTTTGTTAATTTTAAAATTGACTTTAGATTTCTTAAGAACATTTTCTAATGCTTCTTCTGCCTTATCCCAATCATTCTTTTCTCCAATAAACTTCTCAGGACGAGTTGAAAATTCTACATGATAACTCATGTTGAATGTATTTTTGTATATTTTTTTAATGAGATTGAAAATTCCTGCAATTTCTGATTCTACCTGATCTAATGAACAGAAAATATGAGTATCATCTTGGTGAAATCTTATAACTCTAAAAAGACCTGAGAGAACACCAGATAGTTCCATTCTATGCAATGGTCCATATTCCGAAAATCGTAATGGGAGATCTTTGTAAGATCGGGTCTTTGTTTTAAATAAAAGCATGTGCCCTGGGCAATTCATGGGTTTAATTCCCGCGGGCTTTCCTTCATATTCTGTTAAAAACATATTTTCTTTGTAATGATACCAGTGTCCTGATATTTTCCAGAGTTTGTTATCAAAAACTTGAGGAGTAGACACTTCAAGATATCCTGCTTCTTTTTGCAAATCTCTTGAAAATTTAACTAATTCATTGAAAATAATATTTCCGTTAGGATGAAAGAATACCGAACCTGGAGAAGCTTCGTTGAAAGAGAACAAGTCTAGTTTTTGTCCTAAAATTCTGTGATCATTATCCTTTAATTTACTTGTATCAAGTTTTGATCTTGAAATTTCTTTTAATAATCTACTGGGATCTTGAATTTTTTCTTCATCTTTTTCTTTGACTATTGGTTTTCCTTCTTGGATTTCAGAACGAAATTCCTTGCTTAATTCTGAAAGAGGATGGCCTTTGCATTTAAGTTCGAATTCTTTGTAATATCCAAATGGGGCTCTTGTTACTTTAAAACTAAGGGCAGTTAGAGCTTGTTCTGCTTCAACAAGATATTCTTTCGCAGTATCTGGATTTGCTAAATTTGATGAAAGATGCGCATATGGATATAATACTATTTGGGTTGCTTTTACTTCTTTAGCTGTTTTTTGTATAGATTCTACAAGTTGTTTTACTGTATTATCGTCATCTCCTTTTTCAACTGCTGTTAAAACAACTAAAGGATCTTTTATTTCCTTTTGATCTTTTTCTTTATCTTTAAGATCTTCAACACTCTTTAGCGCCTTTTTAAGAGGTTTAAAGCGAATGTAATCGCAATGCAAAGTAATGATTCTCATGTGTGAATTAGAATTAATAGATATTTAAAGATTAGGGAATTAATTGCCTAGTAGAAAGTTTCTTAGATAAAAGCCACCTAATCTGATTAGAAGACCAAAAGAGGTGGCAAAATGAACAAGGAGAACTTCTATAAAAAACTTATCCAGAGAGTCAAGTCTGGAGTAAGAGCTTCTAGGATACCTAGAAGCTTTAGTAAAAAGAAAAACAATGTGTTTAGCAATGAACAGCACATTGTTATCCAAGTGCTTATGCAATTGGAAGGTAAGGCATTGAGAGATATGCCTTCATTCTTAAACTTGTTACAATCTGAATTGCACTTAGCGAGAGCTATCCATTTTACGACGATAAACAAGTTTGCTTTGAGAATAAAGCAAACTTATCTTGAATCGATTATTGCAAGTATGGTGAAGTCAAATGAATCATCTCTAGTTGCAATTGATGGTACAGGTTTCTCACTTAATGTGAGAAGTCCGTACTTCTGCACAATAGCGGGAGAGAGAAACCATTTCATGCAAACCAATATTGCTGCAGAAGTAAAAAGAAGATTGATTTTAGCTGTTAGATTGAGAAGAAAAAAGAGGCATGAAAATATTGATGTTCCATATCTGATGGAACATTCAAAGCAGTTGCCGATAACTGCTTTCTTAGCTGATAAAGGATATGATTCAGAAAAGAATCATTGTTTAGCTGAAGAAAATGGAACTAGACTTATAGCTCCAGTTAGAAATAAAACAGAAACTATAATGAGAACTAGAGGATATAATAGAAAGCAATTAAAAAGAAATTTCCCTTCGGAGATTTATCATCAAAGAGTTATTATTGAAAGCATATTTTCGGCAGTAAAGAGAAGATTTGGTCATCAGATTTATGCTAAGAAATTCAATGCACAAAAGAATGAATTATTATTCAGATTTTTAGCTTATAATGCAGAGAAACTAGTAAACCTCTCCGCTATTGAGGTTTACTTTCTACAGAGCTCTGTCCATATTAAAGGCTTCGCAAGAAATCCTATTGCTTTAGCTGTAGGATAAATTGTGGCGTAATCTATTTATGTCAAGAAACTTGACAGAAAACCACACCATTCATGATGTGGTCGTTTCTTGAGCATAAGAGAATTGATGAATTTTTCAATTCTCTGTGCAGAGAAATCCTTAAAAGATTTCTCATGCATCCAAAGCATGAGTGCCTTTTCAAACTCCACCTTTAAAGGTGGAGTGGCACATCATGCTTTTGATATTAAATTTATCTTTTTTTACGACTAAAAAGTAACTAAATTTAGCCAGAAAAATAAATCAGAAAGAGTTAAAAAGAATTCAAATGAATAATTTAAATGAATAGTGTTGACGGTCTAGATCCTGAACTAGCAGAAAAACAAGCCTTTGATATTGTAACAGAATTCATGGAATCAATAGATAATGGGAATACCTCATTTGATAAGATTGATGAGTTAATGCCTTTAGCCTTTAATGAAAATGAGGAAATTTCCAGAAGAATGATTGAACCAGTATTTGGAGTTCTCATAAATAATCTTAAAAAATCTTTTAAGAAAAGCGATGGAGATCTATTTCTTAAGATATTCCCTAAATTTATACTAGAAGCGAAGAAAAGTTCAGAAATAGTCGAGAAGTGGTTTGAGAGAATGAATATTTCAAAGATAAATTCTCAGGAAGATCTATATAAAAGAAGCATAAAATTAAGAAATCAACAAAAATCAATATCTCCTCAAGAAAGAGACAATATAAAGAAAGTAATAGTCTTATCAAGGAATACGATAGGGGCGGAGGCATATATTAATGGAATAATAATCTCTCGTCTTTTAGAAAATTTAAAGAACGCTCAGATAATTTTTTTAGATACTGCAAACGTAGGTAAACATATATTTAATCATCCAAGAATAAACTCTATCACTAGTTTTATCAATTCTGATGGGAAAGAAGTCAGTTTAGTATGGGACAGGCATAATATTAAAGTTTTAGAAAGATTCGAATATACTGCAAATTTGTCAGAATTCATAGATTTAGAAACGCGAAAATTAAAGAAGGAAGAGTTCATGGTTTTCGATGCAGACACAAGATTATCCCAAACAGGAGCTATGCCTATATGTGATGAAGCAAACCATTATTTTATAGATTCTGCAACAGAAGGCAGTAAGTTTGGAAATGTGGAAAATTTCGGATCACTTTGTAACAATTATTTAAATAAAATCTTTCAGGAAAAAAAATTGAATCATCCCAAGATATACTTGCCAGAGAATGAAAAGAATATTGCGAAAGATTTTAGGAATAATTTACCAAGAGATAAGAAGATAATCATGATTCATCTTGGATCAGGTCTAAAAAATAAGACACTTTCAGCAGAATTTGAGCAACATCTTGTCCTAAACTCCTTTAAATTTGGGGTTCCATTAATTATAAAATCTCCAGTTGAATGGGAAATTGAGAAGATACAAAATCTGATAGGCTTTTTGGAGAGAAATGGAAAAAAAGAAGGAAAAGATTTTTTCACATTTAAAGGACCTTTATCAACATTTGTTGCGCTAATAAGTGAAATGGACTTGTGCATTGGTTATGATTCTCAAAGCCAACACATGGCCGCATCATTAGGAATTCCATTTATAACTTTATTTACAGGACACATAAATAGAGCCTTCTTGAAAAGATGGACTCCCATATCAAAGAATTTTTCAAGAATTATTGAGGTTGATAAGGAATTAGTAAATCACGAAGAGGACGCATTAAGAAAAACAATTCATCATATGGAAGAATTCTTTCAAAAAGCGTAAAACAATAATTTTTAAAACGGCTTAATTCATCAATAATTATGCTAAAATATAATAAAAAGAATATAAAGAAGATTCTGATTTTAAAGAACGATAAGATTGGTGATATGATAGTTTCATCCGGATTTATTAGGGAAATTAGAAAGGCATATCCTCAAGCAAAGATCACTCTTATCGCATCAGAGGCAAATAGAAATCTAATTGAGAAAAGCAATTATTACGATAAGATGTTGACCCTAAACTATACGTTGACAAATTATAAAGAATTTAAGGATTTTCTTAAGATGGCTCTTAAACTAAGAAGAGATCATTTTGATCTGGGAATAGATTTACGAGGAAGTATATACAACATTTTTTTCCTATTATTCCTAGCTGGAGTGAAAATAAGAGCCGGGATGTATAATAGAGATTTATCAAGAATCTTTCTGAATGGAGGAATAAAAAAGGATAGATCCCCGGGAAATCATTGTATATTCTTGCGCCTTAGATTGATGAACGAAGTTTTAGGGATTAAGACAAAGAATTATTGGCCATCTATTATAACAACAAAAGAAGATAAAAAGACCTTAGATGAGGTTTTAAGTAAAAATGATTTGCAAAAAAAGAGATATATATGCATAATTCCAGATGCGAGTTATCCAGAAAAACAATGGCCATTTGAGCAATGGGATTCACTAATAAAATATATACAATCAACATATCCTAAATATAAAATTGTAGTAACTGGAGGAGATATGGAAAAACTAAGTTGGTTTAAGAAAAGAAATCCTACAATTAAACTATTAAAAACTCACTTGAGAGCAGCCTCTCTTTTATTTAAAAACAGTAACTTAGTGATTGCTCAAGATGGTGGGCCAATGCATATGGCTTGGGCATCAAAAACAAAAGTAATTGCAATAATTGCAGCAGGAAGAATACCCGTGCATTATTTTAAACCATTAGGAAAAAATGCAGACACTGTGGCTGCATATGTAAAGAAATTAAAGTTTGAAGAAGTTATTCCTCACGTAAATAAAGCCTTAAAGAAAAATTAAGCTAATGGATTAATCCTATTCTTCGCGTTTGGATACTCAGTTCTTAATCTTTTGTAGAATTCTGGTAAGCCTTCTTCAATTTCAACATTTTCCCATATCACTGGTTCCATTGGTCCAACATTCTTAGCCCACATTGCCATTCTCTTTATACCTTCTTCTAGTGGAGTTATATCTTCAAAATCTAAAATTCTTTTCGCTTTATCTGTTTTAGAATACGCATGCTGCACTTCTTTTCTTGGAGGCAAGTATTCTATTTCTGAATCTGATTCCATAGCTTCCTTTGTAATTCTTGCAAGTTGATTAACACTATAAAATTTACTTGCACCAATATTTATTATTTGATTATTTGCTTTTTCTATGAATGCAGATCTTGCAATGCATGGAGCAACATCTCCTATGTAAGAAAATGCTCTAGTCTGTTCTCCATCACCATATATTGGAATTGTTTTTCCCTGCATTATTCTATTCATGAAAATTCCTAATACATTTCTGTAGGGGTCACCCATAAATTGTCTTTCACCATAAACGTTAAATGGTCTTAAAATAACGTGCTCTAGTCCAAATCTTTTGTAGGCATCTTCCAAATCAAGTTCGACTGTTCTCTTTGCAATTCCATAAGGGTCGTCAGGTCTTGGAGTATCTTCCTCGCTAAATGGCGGATTACCTTGCCCATACACAGCAATAGAAGATGTAAAAACAAACTTCTTTACTTTGTTTTTTATTGCAGCATTAATTAAATTAATGGATCCTATTACATTATTAGTATAATTAAATCTTCTAACAAAAGGAGATAAACCTTCAGCGGCATAGGCTGCAAGATGATAAACTATATCCTTATCTTTAATTAAAGAGTCCATTAATTTATGGTCAGTTATGGAGGCCTTCACAAATGTTATATTTCTATTCAAATTTCTTTCAAGTCCTCCAGATAAATCATCAACAACGCTTACTTCATGCCCCTCATTAACAAGGTAATCAACAACATGGCTACCAATAAATCCTGCACCGCCCAACACAAGAATCCTTTTTTCCATTTATTTTTACAAATACGTCGGTTTATAATGATTTCTGTGAGAGAGTATAACTGAATAATAAACTATTTATAAGCGAAAAAACCCTAGTTTTCATGTGGAAAAGAAAGAAAGTTTCAGTAGTCTTCCCTTGTTATAATGAAGAGAAGAATATAAAGAAAGCCATAGAAGAGTTCTTTTCCAGTGGTTTTGTGGATGAAATTATAGCAGTAGATAATAATTCTAAAGATAACTCTGCAAAAGAAATTAAAAAAACAAAAGCAAAATATGTTAACGAAAGAAGGCAAGGGTACGGAAATGCACTCATAAGGGGCTTGGCAGAAGCAACAGGAGATTTTATCATTATGGCCGAGCCAGACAACAGCTTTCTTGGAAAGGATGTACAGAAATTATTAGTTTACGCAGACGATTTTGAGGTTGTTTTTGGAACAAGAACTTCAAAATCATTAATTTGGAGTAGAGCAAAAATGGAGGGATTTTTACGTTATGGTAATACTGCTGTTGCAAAACTTCTAGAGTACCTTCATAACGGTCCATGTCTGACAGATGTAGGTTGTACAATGAAACTAATTAAAAGAGAATCTTATGAAAAAATTGCTCATAAATTAAACATAGGAGATTCAAGATTCTCTCCTCATTTCATGATAGTTTGTATTCGTTCAAGATTAAAATGTGTAGAAATACCAGTAAACTACAGAGAAAGAATTGGAGAGTCAAAGATAACTTCAAATTTCTGGAAATCTTTCAAATTGGGCATGAGAATGATATTAATGATAATAAAATCCAGGTTAGAAAGAGTTTAAGATGGATTATCAGAATTATTCAAAAGTTAGATTTAAGTTCAGAAGAGATAGAAATATAGTTTGGCAAGAAATTGTTTTATATCTAAGCAGATTTATAAAAAGAGATTCAACAATTTTAGATCTTGGTTCAGGATACTGTGATTTTATAAATTTAGTAAATGCCAAAAAGAAATTCGCCCTAGATAAGTATATTGATCCAAATAAATTTGCCTCAAATGAAGTGATTAAAATAAAAGGGGATTATAAAAATATGAGTAAAAAAATTGAAAATAATAGTCTAGATGTAATTTTTGCAAGCAATTTCTTCGAGCATCTTAGCGACTTTGATCTTGAAAATTATGTAAAAATAATCAAGACAAAGCTTAAGCCTCTTGGATTATTAATTCTCCTTCAACCAAATTTTAAATATGCCTATAAAGAGTATTTTGATGATTATACACATGTTAAAGCTTGGAGTGATGTGAGCCTTCCAGACTTTATCAAAACAAAAGGTTTTGGTATTCTAAAAGTCTCTCCAAAATTTATCCCATTTAGCCTAAAATCAAGACTTCCAAAGAATAGATTTTTAATAAGAATGTATTTAAGAAGTCCAATTAAACCGTTTGGAAAGCAAATGCTTGTGATCGCAAGAAAAAATGAGAAATAGAGACGTCTATATTATACTAGTAGCAATATTAACAATAAATGCAGTATTTTTTATTTTATCAGCAAATCAACCATTTCAAGGTGATGAAGTTGTTTTCCCAGAATGTGCAAAACAGGTAATTGAAACAGGAAAACCAATAATAAATCATAGTATTTATAGACCAAATTTTGAATGTCTTTGGCATCCTCCACTTTATATTTATCTTTTATCAGCCAATATTTCAATTTTTGGGGATAATAATTACTCAATAAGAGCAGTCCAGGGTTTTTTCAGTCTTCTTTCAATAATTCTTGTTTTTTTCATAACTAAGAATATCTTCAAAGAAAAAGATTTCAAAGATGAAGCAAGTTTACTTGCAGCATTTCTTTATGCTCTAAGTCCTCTCTTAATTCAGGGTTCAATAGTAACCGATATTGACGGAGGATTGCTTAACTTTGTCACTTTATTATTTTTGTTCTTTTTTGTCAGAAATTCAAGTTTTTATGTTTTAGTTCCTTCTTTATTGCTAGTCTTCTGGAGTAAGTTTTCTAGTCCAGTAATATTGTTTGTGGGGATTATGGCCTATTATATTGTAAATAAAGAGTGGAAAAAGTCAGCAAAAATAATCTCTCTTTTTGTTATAACCGCAATACTATTCATGATTACTTTTTGGATCTATTCTTCCTCATTCGATTTAGATTTCTTCGGTCCGACAGGAAATGTATTTAGCAAGGAAAGAGTTTCATCAAATAGATTTACTTACCTTGGTTTTGTAAAATCTGCCTGGGCATTAAAATCATTTTCATATTTTGTCATTCCATTCTTTGTTTTGCTTTTCTTGCTTCTATCATTCTACTTCTATAAAGATCTGATAAGTAAGAAAGATTGGGATAAAACAGAAAGAAAATTGTTAATTTTCAATTTAATTTCTCTCTCAGGGATTGCAATGTTCACTTATTTAGGTGCAAGTGCATGGGGTTTCCCAAAACACTTCCATGCAGCACTAGCTCCAATGTTTATCTTTACTGTTGGAGCTTTATTCCTAAAGAAAAAAGAAATTTTGACATTTTTCGAGAATAAAAGAAATATTATCTTAATAGCTATTTTATTCGTAATATTAGCTTTTTATGTTTTGATATTTATTACAGATCCGCTTATGCCAGAATTTGATGCTACAGCAAAAGCTGCAGATTTAGGATATGCCATAGTATCAATCTTGAAGACTTTTACACTTTATGTTTTAATTCCATTAATAATTGCATCAATTGTATTCTATTTTGTTAAAGGTTATTCAAAGACAGATAAAATATTAATCTTGTTGTTGCTTCTTGTTATTTTCTTTTCTATTTATATTAATATTTTACATGCTTCAACATCACACTCTTCTTATTATCGTTATGGAGATACTGGTGTTTTAGAAACTGTAAATTATATAAAACAAAATAATATAGATTCAAGACAAGTTGCAACTTACGGAAATATAGGATATTACTTCGGGATGTCTAATTATTATGACATTATATTTGTTTATTTAGATGAGAATACTTTTAAAGAAAAAGTAATAGAAAATAACGATATAAGATATATAATTATATTTCAGAGAGATATAGATAGAATAGGTGAAGATAACATGGCAAAATTTAAATTCACCAAGCAAATAGGAAGTTATCTGATTTATGAAAAAGTGTAGACAAAATGATAAGAAAAATAAAGACTCTATTTAAAGCAATTTTTTTGATAAAAAACTTTAATGCTTATTTAACAGATTATCTTAAACTAACAAATAAAGATAGATTGCTTTACAGGCTAAGAAATGGCGTAAAGTATGTAACAAGGCCAAAAACAACTGATAGATTTATAATTAATGAGATTTGGATACATAAATCATATACACCTAATGGATTTAATATAAAAGATAAAGATATAGTAATTGATATCGGTGCCCATATAGGAGTTTTCTCAGTATTTGCAGCCCATTATGCAAAAAATGGAAAAGTTTATTCTTTTGAGCCATCGAATGAAAATTTTTCTTTGTTAAAGAAGAATTTAGAAATAAATAAATTAAACAATTTAGAGATTTTTAATAAAGCAGTTTCTAATAAATCAGGAAATAAGATTTTTTACATTTCAGAGTCAAAAAATAAGGGAAGTAATTCTCTCTACCCAATAAAAAATTCGAATAAAATTAGTGTGCCTGCAGTTTCATTTGCAAATTTTATTAAATCCAAAAAATTAAAGAAAATTAATTTCCTAAAGATGGATTGTGAAGGAGGAGAATATAAGATTTTATTTAATTGTCCAAAAAATGTTCTCCGAAGTATAGAAAAAATAAGCATGGAATATCACAATTTAAATGAAAAATTCAATGGAAAAACAATGAAATCCTTCCTTGAATCAAATGGTTTTTTAATTAAGATTATTCCAGATCCAAATAAAGGAATAATTTATGCAAAAAGGGCAAATAAGATTATCTAAGTAGTTTTATAACATCCTTAATTAGATAAAGATCTTCTTTTCTTAATGCTTTAAGAATAAATAAAGATGCAAAATAAATAACTGCTCCAACCAATATTAAGATTATTCCATTTATTATTCCAACATTGACATTACTTTTAATATAAAGTATGGCTAGAGACATAACTATTGCTGCAATTAATGGTTTAATTATAACATACCCATTAACTTTTATGTTAAGTCTTGTTCTAGACATAATTCCTATTCCAATACTATATACCAACCAGCTAATAAGGCTTGCAAGAGCAACACCAGTTATAACTAAATTAGTTGAATAATTTAAGAATATTTTAATGAATATAAAGTTAAGAATTATATCTAAAATTATAACTCCTATCAAAAGAGAAAGATAATCTTTAGGTCTTTCTTTTGTTAAGAATAAATATACAAAAAGACTTACTTGAACTCCTAGAATTATCAGGAAAGCGAGAACATAAAGAGGCCATTTAGCATCAATATATTCTACTCCAAATATAAATGTCAAGAAATAATTTCCTAGTATTGCTAATCCAAATGAGATAGGTACAGCAACAATCATAGTATATCTAAATACCCTGTTAAACGCTCTCTGAAGCTGTTTATCCTTCATTTTTATGAACAAAGGCAATAATACCGTTCCAAACCCAAGTAAACCAGCAATACTTGAAGATAATGTAAAGGCCGCCCTATAAAGTCCTATTGACTCAGCGCTATCTATGAAATAACCAAGCATTATTGTATCAATATTCCCTAAAATAACAAAAGATATAGAAGTTATGGTAAAGTAACTTATGAAATTGTTAATTCTTTTCTTATCAAATTCTTTTATTTTATCAGATTTTTCAAATAAATAAGGAGAATATTTGTATACGTTTGCTATAACAAATATCAAAGTAATAAGTGATGCAAATGTAAGCGCAACAAATATATGAGATAAAGGGCTTGTAGGTCTTATAACATAAAAGACTCCCAATATTAAAACAATTCTTAATATTTGATATAATGTTTCCTTTTGAGCGACATATTTAACTTTCTTTGCAGCAAAAAAGTATGAACTAAAGAAACTATCTAAAGAAAATACAAACACATATAATATTGCAAATAAAAGAGGAATAAATATCACTGGTTTCTTAAAGAAATATACAGAAAGAGGATATGCCGCTATTCCAAGTATAACTAAGAAACTAATTAATATGACAAGTTTTAATTTAAGAATATACTTAAAGAAATTTCTCGCCTTTGCTTTTTTCTCTAATGTTTCTGATAAATATCTTATGAGAGACTCATTTATTCCCCTTTCAGAAAGTACTGTAAATGTAAGGGCAATAGACAAGATCAGATTGTAAAGTCCAAACCCTTCAGGAAGAAGAAATCTAGCTATTATAATAGTAAAAATTAACGCCCCAGCTCTTTGAAAAATCAAAGCAAAAAAATTCCATATAGAACCGCTTAGCGCCTGAATAGTGAAGCTTTCCCTCTTTTCTTTCATATTTATTCTAGTTTTCATGCATTTTTATGCCTTTTCAAACACCCTTAACTTATCATATTCCTTAACAAGTTCAAATCCTTCCAAATCAATATCCTCTTCAAGACTTATAGCATACTTTATAGCTTCGTAATCAGTTTTATCATTAGAATTCTTCCCTATGCCTATTTCAATCCACACCTCTCTTCTTTCCTCTATTTTAGCTCTAGAACTTATTCTTTTCTTTATTATTTCGCTATTATTTTCAAGATAAAGATTATAATCTTCTATACTTACAAATTCCTTAAGTTGGTCTCCCCAGTATAAGTGAGCTAAATACCTATAATCATCATTATTATTTCCAACTACAAATATCTCATTTGCATAATCTTTCTCTATTTTTTCTAGGTCTTTAACAATAATCTTTTCTGTTGGAGGATAGTTTAGATTTAAACTATTAAATTCCGTTATAGCTGTCTGAAGATATTTACCATTTTCTATTTCATATATACCTTGAATAACGTAAGGAGTAATTACAAGTAAACTAAGTATTATAAATATAATAATCTGAATCTTAAATTGTTTATCGCTTAATTTATTCCCAATAAGAATTAATATTATCGGTGCAATTACAAGCAATAATCTTATTTGAGGGTTAGTTAGTATGAATAGCAAAGTGAGAACAAGAAAAACAACAATTGCCTTATTTTTCACAAAATTTTCTTTCTTTAATAATAAATAAGAATAAAATGGAACAAATATTAGAACTATTATCCTATCTAAAATAGTGGAAGAAAATCCCTGATTATAAGTCCCATTATACAAAAAGAATATTGCTGCACTCGATATATGCTTTATCAAACTATAAAATGCAAATCCATAAACCATCTGATCAACTATCAAAGCTGGTAAAAATCCCACGAATAATGATAACAGGAATATCCAGGTACTATAAAACTTCTTATTATAAAAGAAAGTTATTAAGAAAAAGAAAGAAAGATATAGTACAGTTGTCCAAAATGCAGAAGCTAATCCAACCAAGAGTCCGGAGTAAATCAAATACCTTATTTTACCTTTATCAGTTTCTTTGCTATCCTTATTATATTTATCAATAAAATAATAAGCCCAAAGGAAAAGAAGAGCGGATAAAGGTACCGGACTTATCCAAGGAGTCACGTACCATATTAGAGGCAAAAATAGAGCAAGAATTAAAGTTCTTTTATCTTTTCCAGATATATAATATATGGATAGAATTAAGAGAATAAGGAAAAATACAGAAGAGAATTTTATAAGAAAGAAACTATCAGTTAAAGCAACGTACGGGCTAAGCATTAATCCATAAAGAATTGAATGCGAAGCTCTTTGTTTTGCGGCATAATCTCCTGCAAAAAACTTAGCAGTATCGGTATAATCTTTTATATCTGTAGCATCAAGAACATCATGTGGAACTGTAATAAATGCAAGAATTATCATTAATAAAATAAATACTCCAATGAGAATTTTTGGATGTTTTAGTTTGTTTTCTTCTTTCTTTTTCATATATAAAAAAATTATGAGTTTTATTTAAATATTAGCTAATTACACTTTTTCGCAGACAACTAAATTTGTCATAGGAAAATAGAAAGGAAATCTATGATATTTGTTTATTCTAAAGTTTTTTCTTAATAATCCTAAAATATACTTAGGATCATAATCAAATAAGGTTACCTCTTTTTCAATGTCGGTATTAACTCCAAGAATTTTTACTAGAGGATAAACCTTTTTTCTTAGTTTTTCATTAGGAAATGTCAAAAATAATTTTCCTCCTTTCTTTAAAACTCTTGACATTTCTTTAAAACCTTTATCAATATTCGGAGCGTGCTCAATTACTTCAGTACAAACAATAATCTCAAAAAAATCTTCTTTAAACGGCATCTTTTGAAGAAATGCCTTCTTAAGAACAATTTTAGTATCTATTTTTCTCTTTTCTTTTACCTTTTCTATTTTTCTCTTAAATTCTTTTAGTGCCTCATCAACAATATCTATCCCATAAAATTCTTTTGGATGTTTAGCCAATAGTTTGAAAGCGACATAACCTGCCTCGCAGCCTATATCAAGTACTCTTTTACCCCTAATATCCCCAATTTCCATTAAAAGCTTCTTTACTCTTAGCCTGGAAGGATACCCTGCAATTTTATTTTTGTAGAAATCTTTCATAGGTTCTTTTTCGTACTCTAATTTTGCAGCCTTAACAGAATTTTCTATCTCGCTGTCGAGCGTATTTTCCATGTCTCGCCCGAATAGAATAAAGTATTTAAAGATAACTTTAATCTGCCATTCATGGTCAGGTATGTATGTGTTGGTTATGGTAGAAAAAAGACATTAAGCTCTGCAACTCCCCCATTTGGTGTAAAAAGAGACGTTTCTATAATTCTCCCAACATATAACGAGGAAGATAATATAGAAAAACTAGTAGAAGGTTTAAGAAAAGAATTTAGAGACTTAAATTACGAGATAGTTATTTTGGACGATAATTCTAAAGATAAAACTCCAGAGATTATAGACAAACTAGCAAAGAAAGGAGATGTTTTAGCAATTCATAGATTTGATAAAAAAGGTTATTTTGAGGCATATATCGATGCAATAGATATTGCTCATGGAACTTACGTTATAACAATGGATTCTGATTTCTCTCATCCTCCAGAAATTGCAAGATCTTTTTGGAATTATAAAGATAAAGCAGATATAATTTCTGGTTCTAGATACATGAAAGAGGGAGGCATGAAAGCTCCTTTCCTAAGAAAATTTGGTTCAGAGGGTCTTAACTATGTCTGCGCAAAAATAATAGGCCTAAAAGAAACAGACATAGCCGGAGAGTTCCATCTAATGAAAAAAAGTAAATTTAAAAAAATAAAATTCAAATATCAGCCAGTATTCGGAGAATTTGACTTTGAATGGCTTTATAGAGCAAAAAAGAAAGGTTTTACAGTTAAAGAAATTCCATTCACATATAAATTCAGAGATAAAGGTGAATCAGCAATGGGTTCTGGAGCAGCAGACGCAAAGAAACTTGCTAAATTCGCTTTCGCATATCTGAAAATGGCTTTCAGACTAAGGTTTAAAGGATAATCAATTAAATTTGCTTTTGTACCAATCAAAAGTTTTTCTTAATCCCTCTTCCAAACTTACCTCTGGAACAAAACCAAGCTGTTGAAGTTTTGTCGTATCTGGACATCTTCTCATAACGCTCCCCTTAGGAGATTCATGTATTTTTATTTCTGGATTTACGTTAACTATCTCAAATAATTTTTTAGATAAATCTAGTATTTTTATTTCGTTATCGCTTCTTCCAATATGAATTGTCTTTCCATTTGTTTCGCTGGATTCCATTACCATTCTTGTAGCTTTAACTCCATCATCGATATAACAGAAAGTTCTCGTTTCTTGCCCACCGTATATTTTGAATGGATTTTCATTTTTTACTATTCTTTCAATAAATTGAGGAATTACATGTTCATTTCCCATTCTAGGACCATAGATGTTATGATATCTTATTATAACAAAATTTTTCATACTGTACGCCTTAGCCCAGGAATATATCGCGACTTCACTTAACATTTTACTTGCTCCATAACTCCATCTCACATTGCTTGGATCTTCGACTACTAAAGGTACATTTTCATGTGTTGGAATAGGAAACTTATCTCCTAGCAAATTTAGTGTGCCAGAATAAGCTTCCGAGCTTGAAGAGAATAATATCTTGCCTTTCTTTTGCTTCACAAACCAGTCTAAAACATTTATTGTCCCAATAATTCCAACCTTTAGTACTTTATCAGGAATATTATAGAAATTTTCAGTCCCATTTATTGCAGCTAAATGATAAACATAATCATAATCTAAATCAAGCTTGTCAAATGTTTCTGTCTTTATAATATCTCCCTGAATGAATTTTACGTTTGGTTTCTCCACTAATTTTTTAAATTCTTCATCAAAAGAACCTCTTGCAAAGTTATCAAGGATAGTTACTTCATAATTATCATTAGCCAAATTATTTGCTAAGTGTAGTCCGATAAATCCAGCCCCCCCAGTTATTAATACTTTTTTCACTATAATGGCCAGATATAAATGTTTATAAGTATTTCTAACGCTAGATTTTAATGATTAATGACGATATAAAGGGGAATTGTCATTCATAAAAGTAGTAAAATGGAAATAAAAGAAAAAATACCTGTTGCAAATACTTTCATAGGGGAAGAAGAAGCTAAAGCTGCTTATGATGTAATAAAGTCTGGTTGGCTTAGTTCTGGTCCTAAAGTAAAGGAATTTGAAGTAGAATTCGCGAAAGAAGTTGGGGCAAAACATGCAATAGCAGTAAATAACGGGACTTCTGCATTACATGTATCTCTTGCAGCATTAGGAATAAAAGAAGGAGACGAAGTAATAATACCAACTTTGACTTTTATTTCAACAGCTAATTCTGTTCTTTATCAAAATGCCACTCCAGTATTAGCAGAATGTGATCCTAAAACTTATAACATTACTCCAGAAGAAATAGAAAGAAGAATAACGAAAAAAACCAAAGCAATAATTCCAGTAGATATGAATGGCATGCCAATTGATTACGATTCAATTTTAGAAGTTGCAAAAAAACATAATCTGAGAGTAATAGCAGATAGTGCAGAAAGTTTGGGATCAACATACAAGGGAAGAAAAGTAGGTTCAATAGCACCCATCCACATTTTTAGTTTTTTCCCAAATAAAAACATTACAACAGGAGAAGGTGGAATGATAACTACAAATGATGATGAATTAGCTAAGAAGATGAGGGTAATTATGAATCAAGGGCAGGATTATAGATATCACCATGTAGAGTTAGGATATAATTATAGAATGACCAATTTTCAAGCAGCAATAGGTTTAGAACAATTAAAGAGATTAAAAAAGGTTATTTCTGAAAAACAAAAATTAGCTGAGAAATATAATTTAGCATTTAAAGATGATAAAAATATAAGAATTCCTTTTGTTCCAGAATACGTGACGCAGCACGCATGGTACATGTATACAATTTCAGTACCAAACCTAAACAGGGATGAAATAGTAAAACAACTAGAATTGCAAAATATAGAAACGAGATTAAGTTTCCCTCCAGTGCATATTCAGCCATATTATCAAGAGAGATTTAATTATATGAATGACATGTTACCTGTCAGTCTTAAGGCGTGGAAAGATCTTATAGACATACCTATCTGGGTAGGCATAGGTGAAAAGCAAGATTATGTAATACAAAAAATAAAGGAGTATTGTAAATAAAAATGACTGAATTAAAAGAGACAATAGCGGTATTTGGTTTAGGTTATATCGGCCTGCCATTCACTGCAGCTTTAGCTAACGTAGGTTACAAAATGATAGGCGTAGATATTGATGCAAACAGAATTGAAAAATTAAAAAAAGGAGAGGTTCCATTTTATGAACCTGGCCTAAAAGAAGGACTTGATTCACATAAAGATAGAATAGAATATACTGTAGATAGCGACTATGCAGTAAAAAACGCAGACACTTTATTTTTAACTGTAGGCACTCCCCTTCTTGAGAATGATCATCCAGATTTCTCTCAAATTGATGCATCAATAGAGTCGATAGGAAAAAATATTAGGCCAGGACAATTGATAGTGTTAAAATCAACTGTTGTCATAGGTACAACAGAAGAAAGAGTTGCCCCGATGTTAGAAAAGTTTTCAGGAATGAAAGTAGGAACGGATTTCTTTTTGGCTTTCTGCCCAGAAAGAACAATAGAAGGTCTTGCATTGCATGAAATTTATCATCTCCCAAAAATAATTGGGGGAGTAAATAAAGAAAGTTCAATTAAAGCAGATAAAATATTAAGAAGACTTGGGGGAAAAACAACAGTTGTATCTTCTCCAAGAGTTGCAGAGATGTGTAAATTAGTAGATAATCTTTACAGAGCAACAAATATAGCCTTCGCAAATGAACTTGGAATGCTTTGTGAAAAGATGAACATTGATGCAAGAGAAGTAGCTTCAGCAGTAAATAATTCATACCCAAGAACAACTATTTTTACTCCGGGACTTGGAGCAGACGGTCCGTGTTTGTCTAAAGATCCTCTCATTTTCAAGCATTCTGCAATGAAACACAATGTTTTAACGCCTTTAGTAGACGGTTGTGTCATTCAAAATAAATTTTCAACAATGAGAATAGCAAATATGGTAAAGGACCATATATTAAAGAATAATCTCAACGGTAAAAATCTAGCAATTCTAGGTTTAGCGTTTAAAGGTTTTCCAGAAACAGATGATTTGCGAGGTTCTCCAGCAAAGAAGATATTAGATTCATTAAATAAAGAAGGAATAAAATTTGATTCAGTTAGAGTTTATGATCCATTAGTAAAGAATTTCATGAATTATCAGATATCAAAGAATATTTATCATGCTCTTGAGGGCTCTAATATAATTTTATTCTTAACAAACCATCCAAAAATTATGAATATAGATTTAGATCACATTTTAGATAAAATAAAGAAACCGGCTTTAATTTTAGATGCTTGGGGCAATCTAAATATAGAAGATTTACCTGAAGGAATAGATTATTTTAGAATAGGAAATGGAGTGAAAAAGTCTAGCAGAATTAATTAGCACAGAATAAGTATAATTTAATCAATTTTCTTATCTTTTGGAACTTTTATTTTGTAAGTTGCAGTTGTCTCTTCTGAGCATTGTTCACATTTAACTGTTTTAACTCTAAATTTTTTGTTTATTTTTATTGGTACTCCAAAATTTATTCCTTTTAAACTAAGTAATACGTCATATTTTAGATATTCAGTACTTATATTTCTTCCAACTAAAGTCTTTACTGCAGGTTTCATTAAAAATGCAAATTTATCTATTAATAAAAAGTACAATTTCAAAGGCATTTTATTTGCAATAAATCTTGCCATTTTAACAATCTTGCCCTTTTCTTTTTGGAACAGAACAAGTACAGTTCCATTCGGTTTTGTAACTCTTAAAAATTCATTAATAACAACCCTAACCTCTTTTGGAGGGAGATAGAATATAGTTCCAACACATATTACTGCATCAAAACTAGAATCTTTAAATCTCCGCAAGTTTCTTATATCTCCTTGTATAAACTCCATTTTTTTAATATCTTTGTATCTGTTTTTTGCGGCATCAACACATTCTTTACTCAAATCAATACCAATAACCTTTCCAGCTCCTTTATCAACTAATATTTTAGAATAATCTCCAACTCTGCATCCTGCATCAAGAATTATCTTGTTTTTTACATCTTTATCAGAAAAGTAAAAATCAAGTAGTTTCTTAACCTCTTTTGGATTTTGTAAATATTTTTTAGAATAATCAAATACTTTCCCAGAATCTAACTTTTCAGACATTATTTTACCATAATTATACTCTATATAAAGTTTTATTAACTCTTTTATTTGAGAATTTTTATGGTACTTGTTAAGATATTAGGAATGATTGACTTAATCGCAGCAGTCTTATTCTTAATGCTTATATTTGGCATACAACAATTTTATTTAGCGATTTTATTTGTTTCTATTCTTCTTCTTATCAAAGGTCTTTTTATATTTACAGGGGAAATTCCACTAAGCATGATAGACATATTATCTGCGATAATTCTCTTTGCATCAATATTTCTAGATATATTCCCCTTACTTCTTTGGATTCCAGCATTCTTGCTTCTTGCAAAAGGCTTTATGAGTTTTATTTAGAAATAAAAAACAGAGTAAAATATTTAGATAGACAGGATCCTGTTAAAAAATTAAATTATGTGTAGTAAGATTTATAAATATGTTTATACATGTATAAACATGGAATCTGAAATAATAAAGAAAGCCTTCAAACTTGGAAACTCTGCAGGGGTTCTCCTCCCTATAGAATGGAAAGATCGAAAAGTAAGAGTTAAGCTTATTGAGAAGTCTATTAGTCAAGAGATAATTGAAATATTAGAAGAGAAGGATATGCTGAAAAATACAAACGGAATATTTTTAGTAGGAAGTTATGCAAGAGGGGAGGAAACAGAAAAGAGTGACATAGACATTCTAGTTATAACTGACGACATTAATAAGCAGTTAAAAGTTGGCAGATATGAAATAGTTTTCATTTCAAAAGAGAAATTTGAAAATTCTATTAAAAAAAGTATATATCTTGCTTCTCTAATCAACGAATCAAGGGCTATTATGAACGAAGCTTTTATGAAAGATTACAAAAGTAAAACAAAAGGAATATTGATGAAAAAGCATCTTGATGAAATAAAGTCTGTTACAAAAATAAATGAGAATTCGGTAGAAATAGATGAAGAATTAGGAGAGATAGTTTCGGATGAAACTATATATTCAATTATCCTAAGATTAAGAGAATTGTATTTAATAGAATGTTTGAGAAATAGCAAGAATTATTCTAATAAAGAATTTGCAGATTTAATAAAGAGAATTGCAACTCAAGAATCTTACAACGCTTATCTTAGAATTAAGAATGATTTAAAATCAAAGAGGGTTATACCCGTTAAAGAAGCAGAAGCACTAATAAAAGAGATAAAAAACAGAGTAAAATATTTAGAACATGGCAAAAAGAAGTAAGAGGTTGAGGAATGCAATTGAAAGTTATAAGGTCGAAATAGAAAAGCATTTTGAAAAGTTGGAGAAGGATATAATGGAAAAAGATGACTTCTTAGCAAGATACCATATTAAGGAGATAGATAAAAGCCTTGTTATCACTTTAGAAAATAAAATTAAGTTATTAGGAGAAAGCGCCGAAGATAAAAAATTGATAGAAAATTACAGAAATCGTCTGAAAGAGTTTAAAAGAAAGCTAGGTATAGAGTAAAAGAAGAAAAAGTAACAAAGAAATAATTCTTCTATATCCTTTATCTTTACTAATCTAAATAATCAATTTCTTAGAAATCCAGTTAAAAAAGAAAAATTCACGTCGATAAAGCCAGCCTTTTTTTAATCCATCATAAATATCTAAAAGAGAATGAAAAACCATTCCAATAAAAACATAAAAGAAACCTATCCAAATCAAGCCAAGTAGCCCAACAAACAAATGAAATTCAATTGTATGAAATAAATGAAAATCCCCCTTCCTCTTTATTCTTGCCCTTATCTCTTTTTCTTGAACAATTCTCGCTTTATTATGATAATCAAAACTCTTGAGTAAGCTTATCTTTCCAGTTTTGATAACAGACATAGCGTAATGATCAAAATCAATTAAGAATGATGAAAGAAAAATAAGTGAAAGATAAATTAGATTTATTCCTGGAAGAATTATCAATATTAACAAAGTAAAAATTGTTCCTAGTAAAATATGATATCTTGGCAGCATTAATCTTTTTTCATTAAATTTAATTCATCGGTATAAAAAGGAACAAATCTTCCTTCTTTATATTCTCTATAACTCTTTACTGCTTCCTCTCGCACCCACCTTATATTTACAGGAACATTGTCTTCGTTGTATCTTAATGGAACTCTTCTCATAGCTTCTCTCATTATCAACCTATAATTTCTACCAAGTTCTTGTGAGGCTTTGTAAAGTTTGTCTCCTATTTTCTCTCCTTTCATAAGTTTACTCTTGTATTTTTCTTATTATATCTGCAAAAGCAGGTCTTGTGATTAAAATACCGACTGTAACTCCAATTATTGTAGTTAATGCAAATCCTCTTAATAATCCTGCTCCAGCCCAGAATAATGGAAGCATTGCAGCAACTATTGTAAAGAATGCACCAAATATAATGAATAATGCCCTCTTTATTCTATCCTTTAGACCCGATTTTTCACTAGATACAGCTTCATCAATAATAACAATCTGGTCATTAACTCCTGTTCCCATTCCGGCGATTATTCCTGCAATGCTAGGAGCGTCTAAATTCCAACCAATGAAAGCAGCAATTCCAAGAGTTATAACTGCTTCGGAAAACATTGTTAATATCACAGCAAGAGTCATTTTTATTTTTCTATACCTTACAAAAAGAACTATAGAAACCGCAGCGAATACGACAAGTCCAAGAAGAATGATTCCTCTTGTAAATTCTCTTCCAAGAGTAGGAGAAATAGTATCTAGTTTTACTATTTCTAATTTATAAGGAAGGCTTCCAGTAATTAATATTGTTTGTAATCTATTCATCTGTTTTCTCGCATCTTCTAATGCAATATCCTGCGTGCTTCCACTTCCAGACCCCTGAATCGAAATTTGCGTCGTAACTTGGCCTTTTAAGTTAGAACTTACTAGTAAAGAATCAACCCGATTATCATCTAGATATAGGTCTAATTTTTCTGTTAAGTATTGTCCACTAGCATCAACATCTATCTTAGAAGTTATATCTGCGTGTCTTTTTGCAGCCTCTTCAGTTAAATAAATAGCAAATGCAAAATTACATCCATATCCTCCACCAGATGATGGAAAACAACTTTGTACTGCGGCGCAACTTGCATCATTTCTACATACATCAGCGATATCCTTTTCTCCGCCAATAAATACAGTATTATTTCCTATTTTTGCCTCAAATTTCCCTTGTTTTCCAACTAAATCTCTTAAATCATCAGGACTTGCTCCTGCAATTTCAATTAACATATAAG